>Ga0272446_1000212_pt1 | contig 91103 bp, 82 predicted proteins | sample YNPCB0061_FD_194587 | JGI IMG/M metagenome (GOLD analysis project Ga0272446, IMG submission 194587) | Hot spring microbial mat communities from Yellowstone National Park, WY, United States - YNP-CB-006-1 | ecosystem: Environmental > Aquatic > Thermal springs > Hot (42-90C) > Sediment | place...
GGTAGCGGCCGTTGAGCTGGGCGAGGCCATAGCTGCCGCCGTTCGGGTCGGCGGGGTTGTAGGCCATTGTGTCGAGCGATGCCGTCTCGCACAGGATGATGCGGCGCATTTCGGGCCACCACCCCGGCTCATCAGGCCAGCCGGCCATCCGGCCGTAGGCATCGAGCAGCTCGGGTGTCAGGTAACGCGGCGACGGACCGACAGGAATGCTGTCACTGGCCGCCCTCTCGTCGGGAGGCGCCGGAGCAGGTTCGACCGACATCGCCGCCGAGACGAGCAGCACGCCGGCTGCGGCTAACCCCAGCGCGAGACGGCGGGCTCGGCGGACGCAGGCGTGCGGTCCCATCGCCCCGGAGTGTGGGCCGGCGCCAGGGCGTCGTCATCGCCTCTGCGTTAGCGTGAGGTCAACTGTTCGTGAACCGCGCGGGCAACCCGCCTGACCAGCTCCCAGTTCCAATCGCCTTCGGCCATGACAGCGACCACGTAGGTACCGCGCCCGGTCTCGACGAACGCAGCATCGCGGGTGGCACCGGGCCAGGTACCGGTCTTGTTCCCGACGCGGCGCACCCCCGGCATGCCGTCGAGCGCGGCGGGGATGCCGGACCGCACCTCCTGTGCGGTGAGCAGCCCCAGGGCGTGGTCGCGCTGCGCCGCCGACATCCCGTCGCCGCGGGCAATGGCCGCAAGGACGAGCGCCAGGTCGCGAGCAGTCACCGGGAGCCCGGGGTCGTTGACCGAGAACAGCTCAGCCCCGAGCACGCGCAGTGAGGCGTCGATTTCCGCCGGGCCGAGGAGCCGCAGCAGGGCCACCGCGGAGGCGTTGTCGGAGAAGGTGATCATGGCCTCCAGCGCCTCACCAAGGGAGACGGTCCCATCGGGCGCAACGGGCAACCGGTCGATGGTGCCGAGGTCTTCAGCGCGGGCCTCCTCGGTGACCGGTACGCGGTCGGTGTAGCTGAGTGCGCCGGCGCTGACGCGGCGCTCGGCTTCCAGCAGGACAGCGAGCTTGAAGGTGCTGGCGGCGTACCCCGGCAGGTCGGGGTTGAGCCCGCCAAGCCAGTCGCCTGCCGGGGTCATCACCGCGACGCCGGTGGATGCCGCTTCTTCGGGCGCGAGGACGCCCCGGATGGCCGCTTCGAGCGCTGCAGCCTCGTCGCCGCTTGACGGACCAGCGCCGCGGGAGCCGTCAACCGAACTCCCGGCAGGCCGGCCTGTGCCAATGTCGCGCACTTCGGTGTCGGCAGCGTGGTGCGCCGTGTGCCCGGCGACGACGGCGAGCAGGTAGACGAAGGCGGCGGTCGCAGCGGCTACGGCCAGCAGGAACTCCCACGGTGTCCGCTCAGCTGGGTCGCCCGGAAGCCCGGTATGGTGCACCGGCAGAGCCATGGTTCGCCCCCGGAAAAGCCCCCGCCGACGGGATACTACCGCACCGGGCGCCGGAGCGCTGGCGATCCAGCGGAGGCGGCCGTAGCCTTCGGGGGCAGTGGAACCGTTGCCGCTCCAGTTCAGCGACGTCCTGCGCGCGTACGACCGGGTAGCGCCGGTGGTGCACCGCACCCGGGTCGCGACCAGTCGCCAGCTGGACGAACTGACAGGGCTGCGGGTGTTCCTGAAATGCGAGAACGAGCAGCGGACCGGTTCGTTCAAGATTCGCGGTGCATACAACCGGCTCGCGCAGCTCACGGCCAGCGAACGCACCCGCGGGGTCGTGGCGGCCTCGAGCGGAAACCACGCGCAGGGAGTCGCGCTGGCCGCACGGCTGCTGGGGGTGCGGGCGACGATCTTTATGCCAGACGACGCCCCCGCTGCGAAGCTGGATGCGGCCCGTGCCTATGGCGCATCGGTTGAACGGTACGACCGCCGCACAGCGCTCCCGGCGGACCTCGTGGCGCGGTACGCAGCCGAGACCGGCGCGGTCCCGGTCCCGGCGTTCGATGACCCGGCAATTATGGCGGGACAGGGCACTGTGGCGCTCGAACTGCTGGCGGAAACGGGCCCGCTTGACGCAGTTGTTGCCCCACTGGGCGGAGGCGGCCTCCTCTCCGGCGTCGCAACGGTCGTTCGTACGCTGGTCCCGTCGGCGAAAGTCTTCGGCGTGGAGCCGGCGGACGGCGACGACTGGGTGCGGAGCCTCTCCGCCGGCCGACCGGTGCTGATCGACCCGCCGTCGACCATCGCGGACGGGGCGCGGACCCGGCAGCCCGGGGAGCTCACCTTCGCCGTTGTCTCAAAGCTGGCCTCCGGGGTCGTGACCGTGACGGACGATGAAATCCGGGCGGCGGTGCGGTTCCTCGCCCTGCGCGCGAAGATGGTCGTGGAGCCGACCGGTGCGCTCAGCGTGGCGGCCCTCCTGACCGGCCGGCTGGCCATTCCGCGCGGCAGCCGGGTCGGCGTCGTGATTTCGGGCGGGAATGTGGACCCCGGTGCGCTTGGGGCAATCCTCGGAGGGAGTGGGTAAGGGGGAATCCGCCGCGAGACGGCGAGGATGCGATGCAGGTGGTACCCCCGGCAGGAATCGAACCTGCGCCTTCGGCTCCGGAGGCCGACACTCTATCCGCTGAGCTACGGGGGCCTGCGAAACATCCTAGCGCGTGGAACGTCTCCGCGCACGGGTCGCGGGGGCCTCGCGTCAGGCCTGCGCGAACGCGATGAGGGCGGCTGCCAGGAGGACCCCCTGGAGAAGCGCACCGCTGGCGAAGAGCCAGAGGCCGGCAGCCCGCTCGAAGGCGTGGAGCGCGGTCCCGGCAACGACGTTGCCTGCGTAGATAGCGGCGGCGAGATAGGCGATGTCCAGCAACTCAGAGCGGTCACCCACACGAACGATGCCGCCGAGCGCCGGGAACGAGAGCTCGACGACCTCCGGAAGCGACGGATAGGAGGCGAACACGTAGCCGCACACGAGCGCGCAGAGCGCTCCGCCGATGCCCACCGCCCAGAGCGCGACCCGGTCCTGCCAGAGCGGGAGGGCGGCGGGCCCGACGCCCAGCGACCGCTGTTCGCCCCGCTCCTCCACGGGCGCGAGCGCGGCCCGCGCCTGGATCGCTTCGGCAAACGCTGCCTGGTCCTGCACCGTCAGACCGTACGCCTCGCCGTCGGTCACGACGTACAGCAGCTCCTCCGGCGTCGCATGGGTGGAGTAGAAGAGGGTATAGCCGACACGCTTGACGTCGCCGGAGCCGACGTGGCAGCCCCACCAGTTGAGGCCCTGCACCTCGGGAGGGTCGAGCGTCCGGCCGGGCACCAGCCGCTGGATGGAGGCGATCGGTACGACGACCCGGCGCCACCCCCAGCGTATCTCGAGCACGTCGGGCCGGATGACGTAGGCGAGCGAGCCGACTGCGTAGGACCAGGCGGCAAACAGCGCGGCCAGCAGGAGCGCCCCCGCCGCGACGAGCCAGGCAAGGAACGTCTTGAACTCGGGCGACGCGCCCCAGGCGATGTTCACGGCGATGACGGCGACCGCAGCCGCCCAGGCCGCGAAGGCGCCGCCGATGATCACGCCCATTGCGCGCGGCGGCCGGACGATAGTCGCGGTCAGTTCGCGACGCGGATGCGTGCCGGCGTGCACCATGCGCGGTACTTCGCGTTCTTGCCCCGGATACAGTCGTAGTACAGCTGGCTCAGCTTCTGGGTGATGGGGCCGGGCCGGCCGTCGCCAATGGTCCGCCGGTCGATTTCGACGACGGGGGTGAGGTGGGCGGCCGTGCCGGTCATGAAGACCTCATCGGCGATGTAGAGCTCCGTGCGGTCAATCTCCCGCTCAACCAGCTCAATGCCGAGTTCGTTCCGCGCGAGTTCGATGACACTCTTCGCGGTGATGCCTTCAAGCACGTTATCGGCCGGGGTGGGCGTAATCAGCCGGCCGTTGCGCACGATGAAGATGTTCTCGCCGCTCCCCTCGGACACATGGCCGTTTTCGTTGAGCATGATCGCCTCGTCAAACCCGTTGGCGTTGGCTTCGGTCTTGGCGAGGGCGCTGTTGACGTAGATGCCGGTCACCTTGGCGCGGGGCGGGATGCCGGTGTCCTGGACGCGGCGCCAGGTGCTGGTATGGCAGCGCGCAACCTCGGGCAGGTAGGCCGGGAACGGCGTGAGGAAGATGAGGGTGTCGCTTTCAAGGTTGTGGAGCCGCACGCCGAGCTGTTCGCTCGACAGGTAGACCATCGGCCTGAGGTAGACATCCTCGGTAAAGCCGCTCCGCTCGACGAGCTCGACGGCGATTTCGCACAGGCGGTCAACCGAGTCGTGCATCTGGAGCATAAGGATCTTGGCGCTCTGCTGGAGCCGCTCGAAGTGTTCGCGCATGCGGAAGAGGTAGACCGTCTGGTCCTCTTCGTTCCAGTTCCCCCGGATCCCTTCGAATACCGCCGTCCCGTAGTTGAAGGCGTGGGTCATGACGCCGATCTTTGCTTCGCTCAGCGGCACGATCTTTCCCTGGAAGTACGCGTACGGTGTCGGCATGGGTCTCCTCGTCCCGGCGAACCCGGGGTTTCCGCAAGTATACGCCGGCGCTCCGTTTCGGGGCGGCCTACTCGAGGCCACGGCTGAAGAACGTGGGCTCCCGGCACTCCGGGATTTGCGGCTCAAGCTGCGCCAGCCGCCGCCGGACGTCATCAGGTGGGAGCGGCGGGGGTGTGGTAACAACCGACGTCGGGTCTTTCAGCGCTGCCTCCAGGTAGGCGACGAACTGCCGGTTGTACTCGGTGAGGTCGGGCGGCGGGTCAATCTGCCGCATGGCGGCGGCGAACTCCTCGATCACGGCGGCGATGGCCTCCGGCGTGGTCGCGCTGATGAGCGCGTCGGTTACCCGGTCGATTCCGATGCAGACCGCCCGGAGGTAGTCGGTGTCGTTGCCGGTGCCGCGGGGCTGGCTGCCCGCATCGTCGCCGCCGCAGGCAGCGGAAACAGCGAACACCGGGAGGAGGATGGCGGCGATAAGTCGCGAACGCACGGAGTGGATGGTACACCGTCCTCCGCATGCGGGCGTTCAGGCCCGTTGACGCCCCGGCAGTTCGGTCACAGCAGGATGCGTTTCAGGGCCGACCGCGGCTCCCGACGCCAGTTGACGATGAGCGCTCGTTCAACGCCCTCCCGCTCGACCCGCTCGATGCGGCAGCGGTCGCGGCGCGCCAGCGCCGTTGCTGCGCGCCCGCACCACGCCCCGGCAGCTTCCGGGGCCGCCGGCAGCGGCGCTTCGCCCGGGAAGCCGTCCCAGTGCGCGATGCCGAGCCGGAGCAGCCAGCCGAGGGTGAGCTCGGCGAGCCCCAGATGGAAATCGCGGTCGCCGAAGGTGGCAAGGTAGCGCTCGCGGTTCGAATCAGAGGCGGTCAGCAGGGCTGTCGCACCCAGGTGCGGAAGGGCGAAATCAGAGGCTTCGCGGTACACCTCGCCCAGCGCAGGGACGCGCGCCAGCGACTCGGCAGAGCGGAAGGGGTGAAGCCGGAATTCTGCCGCGTGGAGGTCGGGGGCTTCGCCGACCCCATCCCCGTCCAGCCAGCCCGACCACTCTTCGGCCCCTGACTGAAGGTGCGAGAGCGCGGCGGCCTCGAAGTCGGCTGCCGCCCGCACCAGCACGGCCGCCGAGGAGTAGTCGCCCCATTCAATGGCGTGCAGGGCCTGGAGGCGTGCGAGCCAGCCGCGTGACCACGGGCCGAGGGTCGCTGCCATGACGCGGTTTCGGTACTTCGCGCCGGCGCAGGCCTCGGCGTGCTGGCCTTCGAGCTCCAGGCCTTCGATGACGAGAGCGACGTCCTCCCCAAGGACGAAGGACGTTTGGCGGTACGCATCGCTGCTCCCGGGCAGCTCGGCGGGCGGCCGCGGGGCGCGGGTGGCCCGGCCGTTCACGCGCGGCGGCGAAATCCTGCGGGCGCTCATGGCTCCGGGTTCATCGCCGCCTGGTAGCGGGCCACCACGGGGTCTTCCAGCCATGCGCCGAGCTGTTCGGCCCGGCCCGGCAGCGCCCGGCACATGTCGACCACATGCATTGGGTCGTGTTTACACCACCCCCGCAGGTAGGCGCCGAGCGGCACGGTGGTCGGGGGCCGTTTCGCGTCGCCGGCGAACCGGATCGGTCGCCCCAGGTCATCATCGGTCAGCGCAAGGAGGTCCCGCTTGAGCAGGTCGCGCTCCCGCCGCGCCTCCTCGAGGAGCACTTCGACCGAATGCTTCCGACGCTCCCGGACGCGGTGCTCGTTCCACTCGTCAACATCGAACCGGTTGCCATCGGCGGTGCGGAGGCCGGCGTCTTCACCCCGGCGCACAGCGCGGAACATCTCGGCAACGGGCCCGTCGATGGTGGCAAGGTGGGCGATGAAGTCGCGGACGAGCCAGGTTGAACCCGGCACGGGCCGCTCAAGCTCCTCAGCGGTGAGCGAAAGGCAGAACTGTTCGAACCGTGTGCGATGGGCATCCAGTTCTGCCACGATGGCTTCCAGCTGGCTCATGGCGCAGCCTCCGGGTCTGCTGTTTCCGCGTACTCTACCCGCCCGGCGCCACAGCGTCGGACGGAGCACCCGCCAGCGGGGGTGCGGCAGGCGGCTCGGGGGCCTTCTTCCACCGGGCGACGAGGGCGTCGTCGGCCGCCTCAGGCAGGGCCTCGAGCAGGGCGTCGCGCGCGCGGGTAAAGAGAGCAGCGCGCTGCCACAGGTCAGGGAGCGGACCATCCGGGAGCGTCTCCGGGAGCTGGCCGGCTGCGGCGAAGGCAGAGCGGAGCGCCGCGCGGAGCCGTTCGACCGTCGCATCGAGGGTGGCCAAACCCCCGGGCTCCGCCGGGGCGGACGGCCGCTCGGCGGGCATGCCGTTCCCAAGCCACGCGGCAAGCGCCTCCTCTTCCGCGGCCAGCTGCCCCACCAGTGCGGCTACCGTCGTATCGCGGGCCGGGACCGGCCGCTGCCAGGCATCGGGCGGGGCCAGGCGAAGCAGGTGGATAGTCACGGCCTGCTCGTACATCAGGCGGTCCACGGCGGAGCGGACAGCGATGTGCATGTTAGTGGCGGGACCGCCGGCGTTCGGTGCGGGGCCGGGGCCGCGGAGCAGCGACCTGCTCGCGGGCGGGCGCCGGCCCGAGCTGCGGCATGGCATTCCAGCCGGCGTACTCCGCCTTCCGGCCGAGCTCGCGCTCAATTTCGAGGAGGCGATTGTACTTTGCGGTGCGCTCGCTGCGCGCAGGGGCGCCGGTCTTAATCTGCCCCGAACCGGTGGCGACGGCCAGGTCGGCGATAAAGGTATCCTCCGTCTCGCCCGAGCGGTGGCTGATGACGGTTGTCCAGCCGGCGCGGTGGGCCGCCTGGGCGGCTTCGAGCGTTTCCGTGAGCGTGCCGATCTGGTTGAGCTTAATCAGGACGCTGTTGGCGGCCCGCTCCGTGATGCCGCGCCGGATGCGGGCGGGGTTGGTCACGAACAGGTCGTCTCCCACGAGCTGGCAGCGCTGGCCGAGCCGCTCAGTGAGCAGCTTCCAGCCGTCCCAATCGTCCTCGGCAAGGCCGTCCTCGATCAAGCGGATCGGGTACTTCTCCACCCACGCGGCCCAGTGCTCCACCATCTCGGCGGAGGTCAGGGTACGGCCCTCTTTTGCGAGCGTGTACTTGCCGTCGGCAAAGAGCTCGGTGGTTGCCGGGTCGAGGGCAAGAACGACATCCAGGCCGGGACGATAGCCCGCGCGCTCAATTGCCTGCATTACTGCGTCGACAGCGGCCTCGTTGCCCGGCAACGACGGCGCAAAGCCGCCCTCGTCGCCGACCGAGACACTCTGGCCAGCATCGTGCAGCACAGCCTTGAGGGCGTGGTAGATTTCGGCGCCCATGCGGAGCCCCTCGGCGAAGGTGGGGGCGCCGACGGGCATCACCATGAACTCCTGGAAGTCCGTGCTGTCGGGAGCGTGCTTGCCGCCGTTCAGGATGTTGAACATCGGGACGGGGAGCAGGCGGGCGGTCGGGCCGCCGAGGTAGCGGTAGAGCGGAACGCCCCACGATTCGGCCGCCGCCCGCGCGACTGCCAGTGAGACCCCGAGGATGGCGTTAGCCCCAAGGCGGGACTTGTTCGGCGTGCCGTCCAGCTCGCAGAGGATGCGGTCGACCGTGACCTGGTCACTCGCATCGACGTCAGCCAGCGCCTCGGCAATCGGCTCGTTGACATTGCGGACGGCCTTGAGCACGCCCTTCCCACCGTAACGGGTACCGCCGTCCCGCAGTTCGACGGCTTCGTGCGCGCCCGTGGAGGCTCCCGAGGGCACCATGGCGACGCCGACGGCGCCGTCATCCAGGGCAACGAGCACGCGAAGGGTGGGATTTCCTCGGGAGTCGAGGACTTCCGAGGCTTCGATGTGGTCGATGTGCATGACGTACTCCTTACCCCCGGACCTCGGGCGCGTCGCTCAGGGGGATGAGCGCGTCCGGGCTCGGGAGGTAGTCGATGTAGAGGATGCCGTTGATGTGGTCGATCTCGTGTTCGAGGGCCTCGGCCATCAGGTCGTTCTCGGCCTTGATGCGGACGAGCTTTCCGGTGTAGGGGTCAGTCCCCTGGGCAACCACGCGCACGGAGCGAGGGATCTGGCCCCGGAAGCCGGGAACCGAGAGGCAGCCTTCATCGCAGGTCCGCTGTCCCGCCCGCCGCACAATCTCCGGGTTCACCAGCGCTATGGGCTGGTACCGCTCGTCGTGCACGTCGATGACGATGACGCGGAGCGGGACGCCGATCTGCGGCGCAGCCAGCCCGACGCCGGGGGCGTCATACATCGTTTCCCACATGTCCTCGATGAGCTTGTGAATCGAGCGGTCGATGGTGCGGACGCGCCGGGCCGGCTCGCGGAGGACCGGGTCGCCCGCACGGCGGATGGGAATGATGGCCACGTCTCCAGGGCTCCAAAGGTAGGTCGCTGCGCGCCGCTGGCCAGTGTACCGCGGCCCGGGGCTACGGGGGCAGCAAGGCCGGCCCTCTGATAGACTGGCGCTGCCCGGCCCGCGCCGGGCTTTCGTGCGCCAAGAACCATCCGGAGAAGCGACGTGCCCGAAGCCCCAGCCCTCGATTTCATCTTCCACCCGAAGTCGATCGCCATCGCCGGCGTCTCGGCGAAGGAGGGCGCCGGGTTCGGCGGCGGGGGGTTTGTGGCATCGCTGCAGGAGATCGGATTCCGCGGCCCGATTTACCTCATCCACCCGACGGCGCCGGCGATACGCGGCCTGAAGTGCTACCCGTCGCTCCGTGATATCCCCGACGATGTGGACTACGTCATTTCCTCGGTCCCGGCCCGGTTTGTGCCGCAGCTGCTGGAGGACTGCATCGCGAAGGGCGTCCGGGTGCTCCACCTGTTCACGGCCGGGTTCACCGAGACCGGCGATGCGGAGCGGGCCAGGATGGAACAGGCAATCGTCGCCCGGGCGCGCGAGGCCGGGATCCGCATCATCGGGCCGAACTGCATGGGGCTCTATGTGCCGGCTTCACGGCTCGCGATGATGCCGGGCCAGCCGCCCGAGCCGGGACCGGTGGGCATGGTCTCGCAATCCGGGATGAACGCCGGCGAGTTCGTGCGCTACGCCACACCGCGGGGCGTCCGCTGTTCCAAGGTCATCAGCTTCGGCAACGGCGCTGACCTCAAGGCTGCCGACTTCCTCGACTACCTCGCCGACGACCCGGAGACGGGCATCATCGTTTCCTACCTCGAAGGTATCCAGGACGGGCCCCGGCTGGCGCGCGTGATCCGGAGGACCGCGGCCCTGAAGCCGCTGGTCATCCTCAAGAGCGGGCGGACCGAGGCGGGCTCCCGGGCCGCGAACTCCCACACTGCCTCGCTCGCCGGTTCGCTCCAGGTGTTCGACGCCCTGTGCCGGCAGGCGGGCGCCATCCGGGTCGAGAGCCTCGAGGAGCTGACGGACATGGCCGTGACCTTCCAGTTCGTGAAGCGGCTCAGCGGGCCGAACATCGTCGTCGTCGGCGGAGGCGGCGGCGCGAGTGTGCTGGCCGCCGATGACCTCGCTGCTGCCGGGCTGGCGCTCCCTCAGCTCCTTCCCGAGACGCAGGAAGCGCTGGCAAAGGTCACCCACGAGGCCGGCACGAGCATCCGGAACCCGATCGACACGACCTCGGTCTGGGAGGAAGAGGGGTTTGAGGCCACCTTCCGGCCGGTAGCCGAGGCCCCGAACGTCGACGTCATCCTCTACCACACCGGCTTCGGTACCGGCCCGATGGCACGCGTGGGCGACGTGCGCACCCGGATGGCGCGCCAGGCAGAAACGCTCGGGCGGGTCCAGCAGGAATCGGGCAAGCCGGTTGTGGTGGCGATCCGCCCGGCCACGAACGTCGAAGGCTTCCAGCAGTCGCTTGACTTCCAGGAGCTTTGCTGGCGGGCCGGCCTTGCCACCTATCCGTCGATCGCCCGGGCGGGGGTTGCCCTCGGTCATCTCCTGCGCTGGCAGCGAATGCGGGGCGACATTCCGCGAACTCACTGAAGTTGATAGACTTGCTCGACAAATGGAAGGCCCCTCCTGGCTCCCGGGGTTCCGCGTCTGCGCCTGGCGAGTCGTCTCGCTCGACGCTGTCACCATGGCTGCCCTCGAGGGCGACGTACGAACCGCGCATCCCGGCGCCGCAATCGTCACCAGCTGCCAGCGGCTGGAGGCGTACGGGTTCGAACCGTGCGACTGCGGGGCTCCGGTGCGGCTCGAAGGGCGGGCGGCGCTCGAGCGGCTCGCGGGTGTTGCGGCCGGGCTTGATTCGGTAGTCATCGGCGAGGCGCAAATCGCTGGACAGGTTCGTGCTGCTTTCCGCGGGACGCGCGGACCGCTCCGGGCTGCCGCAGATGTGGCGCTGGCCGCAGCCCGCGACGTCCGCCGGACGTTTCCCCAGCGGAGCCATGCCGGCCACCTGCTCGACCGGGCCCTGACCACGGCACGGGTTCAGCCAGTTGGACGGCTGCTCGTGCTCGGAACGGGCGCGATGGGCCGGCTGATCGCCGCGCGCGGGCGGGAGCTGGGGTTCGAGGTCCTGCTCGCAGGCCGGCGTGACCCGGCGAGTGGCGTCCCCTTCGTGCCGCTGGCCGACGTGTCCGGACTGGGACCAGTCGATATCGTTGCCGGCTGCCTCGGCTCCGGCGCAGGCGAAGTCCGCCTCGAGGCGCTGCCGCCGGCCGACCTCGCGGTTGACCTTGGAACTCCCCGGAATTTCACGGGAGAACCCGCCGGCGTGGTCATCACGCTCGCCGACCTGCTCGCAGACGAGTCCCGCCGCCCTCACGCGGTCGCTCTGCGGTCCCGCCTGGCTCAGGCGGTCCGAGCAGCGCTGGACCGGCGGCTGGCACGGGTTACCGAGGACTCACACCACCCGATTGGGCGATTCCGCCTGGCCCTCGAGCGCGCGCGCCAGGCAGCGCTTGCCGCCGCCCTCGCGGCACAGCCCACGGCCGACCGGGATGCCCTCGACCGCGCCCTGCACGCGGCGCTCAACCGGCAGTTTCATGACCTCACCGAGCAGCTGCGCCGGGAGCGGGCGTATGACCGGGCGCTCAGGCTCGCTGCAGCTCTCGAATCCTGGGTCACCCCTGCCGGTGCCGAGCGTCCGGCGGCGGCGCTGCGCTGACCGAACCGGCGGCAGGCGCCTGGCAGGTCGGGCACCAGGTGGTGTAGCGGATATCAACCCCCTGCCGCGCCGAGCGGAGCCGGGTGCCGCAGCGACGGCAGGGCTGGCCTGCCCGCATGTAGACGTACATCTCCGGCCTGCGCTGGAGGCCGAGAGCATTCGGGCGGCCGACGCTGGCCAGCAGCAGGTTGCGCGCCGTCTCGATGAGCTGCAGCAGCTGCTCGTCGCTCAGGTCCCGGACGCGGGCCCATGGATACTGGCGGCAGCGGAAGAGCGTTTCGTGCTTCCAGATGTTGCCGACCCCGGCCATCACCCGCTGGTCCATGAGCGCGTCGCCGATGGTAAGGTCGGCGCGGAGCGGGTCGCGGAAGCGCGTGAGCGCCTCGGCCGCATCGAACTCCTCCGCGAGGAGGTCCGGGCCGAGGCCGGCGAGCGGCCGGTGGGCAGGGAGCGCGCGCGTTTCGAGCAGCTCGATTACGGGCGCGCTGAAGTTGACGACGACGGCGTCGTCGACTTCGAGAACGAGGCGGGCCTCCCGCTCGGGGCGGGACCACGGCTGGCCCGGCCGGTAGACGTGCCAGGTCCCGTACATCCGCAGGTGGCCCCGGAGCGAGAGCCCGTTATCGAACTCGATCACGAGGTTCTTCCCGACGGACCGGGCACCCAGGCAGGTCGCACCGACCAGCCGCTCGACCTGCGGAACCGGCCCCGGACCGTGCGATCGCGCGGTGCGGATGACCTTGCCGGCCAGAGCGCTGTGCACCCGGCCCGCGAACCGGTAGAGGGCGTCACCCTCGGGCATAGGCCATGGTCCCCGGGGAAGCGGTGCGGAGCGTGAGGCCCCGGTAACCTGCTGCAAAGCCGCGCCGGGCGAGGTGCTCCGCGAGCGGGGATTCGGCGGCGGGCTCCCCGTCGATACGTTCTATGGTTAGGCCGCGCGGGGCGAGCCATGGGGCGGCCCGGCAGAGACAGTCGAGTGCGACAGCCAACCGCTCCTCGCCGTCCGGGTCATCAGCCGGCAGCTGCAGGAGCGACTTTCCCCACCGTTCGAGAGCGAGCACCGGCCGGCCGTCGACGAGGATTACGAAGTTCCCGGCGGTGCGGGCAGGTCCGCGGACGGCGGCATCGCCAGCAGCAGGCCACGGCAGAAGCTCTCCGTAGGGCTGGGCCGGGTCGACTGCGGCAACGATGACGGACTGCAGCCGGTCCGCGGGCTCCCGCTCGGCACGGAGGCGGTCCACGGTGCCGGGCAGCGCGAACTGGGCGCCGCCGACGCCCTCGACAAAGTACCCCCGCCGGACCCGGCCGCGCTCTTCCATCTCGCGGAAGACCGGGTAGAGCGCCGAGAACCCGCCGCGGACTGCCTCAGCGTTTACCGCCTCGCGGGCCGCAACACCACGGCGTTCGAGCACGGCGGAGGCCCAGGCGTGCAGCGCCCGGGTCCGGTCGAGTGCGGGCGGAAGGACGGACCACCGACCGGCGGCCTCCGGGGGAAGGCTGCGCAGGCGGCCGCCGGGGGCTGCGCCATCCCGGCCGCGCCGGGCCCACGCGCGGAGCGGAGCGAGCGTGTCGTTGGTGATGAACCCGCCCCAGACGAGGTCCCAGAGCACGCCGAGGACGTCCCGCAGCGGGGCGCCGGTCGCGGCGACGATGTCCGTGAAGAAGAGGGCGCCGCGTTCCCGCAGGAGGTCGAGGATGCGGCCGGCAAGCGGCTCCTCCGGGAGTTCTGGCGCCGGCGGAACGAAGGCCGCGAGGCGCTCCCGGGCCGCGAGCACCACCCGGCCATCCTCAGCCCGGAGCCGGCCCGCCCCAAACCAGGCAACCTCGCCGGTAGCGCAGAGCGCGTCGAGCATGGCCGGCGTGTAGTCCTCAACGCGGGCGGGCAGGATGACCCGTTCGAGCATCGAGGCGGGGAGCGGATACCCCTCGAGCTGGGCAACGGCGTCGCGCAACGCGTCAAGGCCGCGGCGCGGCCGGATGAGCCCGTGCCAGCTAAGGAGGAAGCGGGTGTAGGTCGCGCCGTCGACCGGCTCCACCTCTTTCCTGAGGCTGGCAACTGCCCGGCGCTTGATGGTGCGGAGCACCCCGACGTCACACCATTCCGTCCCGGCGCTTCCCGGCCTGAACGTCCCGGCGACTATGCGGCCCTCCCGTTCGAGCTGCCGAAGGGTATCGGCAACGAGCGCGATGGGCAGATTCCAGCGGGAGGCGGGCTGCCCGGCGTGAAAGGGTCCGTGGGTGCGGGCGTACCGCGCCAGCAGCGACGCCAGTGCGCCCTCGGCCGGGGGCGCGAACGCCCCCGGCACGCCCTGCGGCAGCGCAACCCCGACGGCATCCCGGTAGCGGGCCGCGTCCTCAGCAGGAATCCAGCGCTCCTCGCCGGCGATGCGGACGGCGCAGGCCCGGCCGGAGCGCGCGAGAGCGGCAAGCAGCGCCTCGCCAAGCCCGGGCTCGGCGATGCGGGCCGCGACCTCGTCCACCGTAAGGTCACCGAGGCGGCGAAGGAGGTCGTGGAGGGCGTCGGCATCGGCCGGTTTCCGGGCCGCCGCCAGGCCCTGGAGCTCGAGTTCGACCTCATCGATGAGGCGCGCGTCGAGGAGGTCGCGCAGGTCGGCCTCGCCGAGGAGGTCGCGGAGGAGCGACCGGTCGAGTGTCAGCGCCTGCGCCCGCCGCTCGGCGAGCGGGGCATCGCCCTCGTACATGAAGGCGGCGACATACTCGAAGACAAGCGAGCGGGCGAACGGGGACGCATCGCGGACGGCGACCTCGCGCACCTCGACCTCGCGCGCCTGGACTCGCTGGAGCAGCCGATGAAGCGCGGGAAGATCGAAGACATCCTGGAGGCACTCGCGGTAGGTCTCGAGGATGATGGGGAAGGAGCCGTACCGGCTGGCAACCGCAAGGAGGTTGGCTGCGCGGAGCCGCTGGAGCCAGAGCGGCGAGCGCGAGCCGGGCCTGCGGCGCGGGAGCAGGAGCGCCCGGGCGGCGTTCTCGCGAAAGCGGGCAGCGAACAGCGCGGTCGAACCGAGGCGCGAGACGAGGAGGTCTTCGAGTTCGTCGGGGGCAGGGAAGAACACGTCGAGCGGCGGCACTTCCTCGCCGCCGCCGAGCCGGATGGCGATGCCATCGTCACCCCAGATGACCTGCGACTCCGGGAAGCCGGCCTCCGCGAGCCTGGCCTCGATGGTCATCGCCCACGGCGCGTGGACGCGGCCCCCGTACGGCGAGAGGATGACGACCCGCCAGTCGCCGAGTTCATCGAGGTACCGTTCGATGACAATGCGGCGGTCGGTCGGGAGGCAGCCGGTGGCCTCGCGCTCCTCAGCGAGATACGCGACGAGGTTGCGCGCGGCGCGCTCATCGAGGTCAGTCTCGGCGGTCAGCCAGCCAACAGCCTCGTCCGGGCTGCGAAACCGTTCGAGATGACGCGTAAAGGCGCCTACGGCCTCGCCGAGCTCAGCTGACCGACCGATACCGTCGCCCCGCCAGAACGGCATCTTGCCGGGCTGCCCAGGGGCCGGCGAGACGATCACGCGGTCGCGGGTAATCTGTTCAATCCGCCAGGTGGTTGCGCCGAGGACGAACGTTTCGCCCGGGCGGCTTTCGTAGACCATCTCCTCGTCGAGTTCGCCGACCCGCGGCCCGCCATCTCCGAGGAACACCCCATACAGGCCGCGGTCTGGGATGGTCCCTGCGTTGACGATGGCAAGGGTCCGGGCGTCGCGCCGGGCGCTGATGGTGCCGGTCTCGCGGTCCCAGGTGATGCGCGGGCGAAGCTCGGCGAACTCATCCGACGGGTACTGGCCGGCCAGCATCGCGAGCACGCCTTCGAGCTGCTCTCGGCTGAGCGAGGCGAAGGGGTACGCCCGGCGGACCATCCCGAGCAGCTCTTCGACGCTGAACTCCTCGACCGCGCACGCCGCGACAATCTGCTGGGCGAGGACATCGAGCGGATTCTTCGGGACCCGAGTTTCCTCGATCAGGCCTTCGCGCATGCGCCGGGTCACCACCGCGCATTCGAGGAGGTCGCCGCGGTGTTTCGGCAGGAACCTGCCCCGGCTGATGCCGTCCACCTGGTGGCCTGCCCGCCCGACACGCTGGAGGCCGCTGGCGACAGATTTCGGCGACTCGACCTGGATGACGAGGTCGACCGCGCCCATATCGATGCCAAGCTCCATCGAGCTCGTGCAGACGATGCCCGGCAGGCGGCCGGCCTTCAGCTCCTCTTCGATAGCCAGTCGCTGTTCCCGCGCGACGGAGCCGTGGTGCGCGCGGAGGAGCTCTGCCCCGGCGAGTTCGTTCACGCGGGCCGCGATGCGCTCTGCCAGGCGGCGGTTGTTCACGAAAATGAGGGTCGACCGGTGCGCCCGGACCTGGTCGAGAATCTCCTGGTAAAAGGCGGGCCAGACTGAGCTCCGCTGCTCCGGGGAGAGTTCGCTCTCGGGGACCGGGCCGGCGAATTCGGCCGGTCGGCTCAGGTCCTCGAGCGGAACCACGACCTGAAGGTCGAGCGGGCGGCGGCTGCCGGCGTCGACGATGCGGACCGGGCGGTCGCCGCCGAGGAATCGGGCGACTTCGTCGAGCGGGCGTTGTGTCGCTGAGAGGCCGATGCGCTGGAACTCCCGCCCGGTGAGCCGTTCGAGGCGCTCGAGGGTCAGCGCAAGGTGCGCCCCGCGCTTCGTGGCGGCCATCGTGTGGATTTCGTCGATGATGACCGTTTCCGCCGTTGCCAGGACCTCGCGGGCGGCCGAGGTGAGCATCAGGTAGAGCGATTCGGGCGTCGTGATCAGGATGTCGGGCGGATGGCGGCGGAGGTCGTCCCGTTCACGGGCAGGGGTGTCGCCGGTGCGCACTGCGACGTCGATTTCGGGGTCGGGCCGTCCATCGCGCAGGGCTGCGAGGCGCAGGCCGGCGAGCGGCGCGCGGAGGTTCCGCTCGATATCGTAGGAAAGCGCCCGGAGCGGCGAGACGTAGATGACGCTCACGCCGGGGCGCACCGGGCGCCCGTCGCGGCCGCGCGGGAGGGGTTCGCGCTGGACGAGGCGGTCGAGGCAGGCAAGGAACGCGGCGAGCGTCTTCCCCGAGCCGGTCGGCGCGAGCAGGAGCGTATGCTCGCCGGTCGCGATTGCCTGCCAGCCAAGCTCCTGTGCGCGGGTCGGCGCGGCAAAGGCCGAGGTGAACCAGGACCGGGTGGCCGGGCTGAACACCGCGAGGGGCTCGGCCGCAGGCGGCTTGGCCATGAAGCCATTCTGCCAGAGCGGGGCTGCGAACAGATGTTCGCGAACTACGTCCGCCGGGCCGCGGGCCTGGATTTCGACCGCTCCGGCACCGGCTTCTCCGTCTTCGGCGTTACCGATTCGGTAATGAAGCCGAGGCGATGCCGGCGGACATCGTGCTCGGGATGAATCTCGACCCGGAAGATCGTCTGGTAGGGAATGAAGACCTGGGTCGGGTGGTCGTGGTCGGGGCTCGACGTCTGGAGCGCGACCCACTGGTCAGCGACGCCGCTGATGCCGTTGACGTAGTGGGTGACCCCGTCGATGGTCGTGAGTTCGACCACCGGCACCTCGCAGTTGACCTGCGAGCAGAAGGCAGCGATGGCCGGCGGCAGGACGTTCTCAAAAAAGTTGCGGTCGAAGGGCGCGCCGTTGGCGGCGACAGGCGCAGCAGCAGGGATGGCGGCCACGCCCGGGGGCAGGTAGATGATGCGGGATGGCTGGGTCACCGGGGCAGCGTAGCCCCACGATCGGCGGCGGGCAACCGCGCTTCGGCGCGGCCGACGATGCGCACCCGGCGCCGCGGCGCCTGCCGTTCGCAGGTGGGGCAGTGGTAGACGACGCTGATGCCGTGGCCGCATTCGCCGTCGACGAGGGCGAGGTCGGCGTCGGCGTAGCGCTGGCCCCAGTCCGCGAGGGCCCCGACCACAACGCCAAGCGCGTGGCCTTTGGCGGTCAGGCGGTACTCGTACCGGGGCGGGTGGTCGCTGTAGGGCCGGCGCTCGACCACGCTGGCGGCCTCGAGGGCCCGCAGGCGGGCCGTGAGCACGGCCGGGGGGATGCCCTCCACCGATTCGCGCAGTTCATTGAAGCGCCGGCGCCCGCGCAGGAGGTCACGGACGATGAGGAGCGTCCAGCGGTCGCCGACGAGCTCGAGCGTGGCGGCAACGGGGCAGCGGACGGCGTCGGCCATGGTAGCCTCCCGGGGTTGGTTGCGTTATGCTACGCGCGCGCAGGGGTAAGTTCAAAATCTGAAGTCACCCCGAATCCCGGCGCAGAGACTGCCCCATGCTGCCATCCACCCGCACCATCCTCGACCGTGCGCTCGACGGGATTCTCCCGAGCGAGGCCGAGGCGCTCGCCCTCGCGGACGAGAGCGACCTCGCGCCCCTGCTCGAGACGGCCGCAGCGCTCCGCGACCGCGCTCACCTGAACGTCATCTCCTACTCGAGGAAGGTGTTCATCCCGCTGACTCAGCTCTGCCGGGACGTGTGCCACTACTGCACCTTCGCGAAACCGCCGCGGCCCGGCCAGCGGGCCTACCTGACCCCGGAGGAGGTGCTGGAGATCGCCCGGGCCGGGGCAGCTGCCGGCTGCCATGAGGCGCTCTTCACGCTCGGCGACAAGCCCGAGCTGCGGTACCGGGTAGCGCGCCGGGAGCTCGACGAGATGGGCTATCCGTCGACCATCGCCTACCTCGCCGCCATGGCTGAGCTGGTCCACCGGGAGACGGGCCTGCTCCCGCACGCCAACCCGGGCGTCATGACGCCCGACGAGATTGCGATGCTCCGGCGCGTGTCCGTCTCGCAGGGCATCATGCTCGAGAGCGCCGCGGAGCGGCTGTACACCGAGAAGGGCGCGGTGCACTACGGGTCGCCGGACAAGCGCCCGTCTGTCCGGCTGGCCACGATTGCCGAGGCCGGGCGCCAGCAGGTCCCGTTCACGTCGGGCATTCTGATCGGCATCGGTGAGACCCGCCTGGAGCGGATCGAATCGCTGCTTGCCCTGCGGCGGCTGCACCAGGAGTACGGCCACCTGCAGGAGATTATTGTCCAGAACTTCCGCGCCAAGCCCGGCACCAGGATGGCGAACGCGCCGGAGCCCGACCTCAACGACCTGCTCTGGACGATCGCGGTGGCACGCATCGTGTTCGGCGCGGAGATGAACATCCAGGCTCCGCCGAACCTGAGCTACGACGACTATCCGCGGCTCGTCGCAGCGGGGCTCAACGACTGGGGCGGCGTCTCGCCGGTCACTCCCGACCACGTCAATCCCGAGGCGCCGTGGCCGCACCTCGAGCAGCTTCGCCAGCGGACGGCGGAGTGCGGCAAGGTCCTTGTCGAACGCCTGCCGGTCTACCCGGCCTATGCGCTCGACGCGGAGCGGTGGCAGGACCCCGCGATGCGGACCGCGGTCATCCGCGCTATCGACGCCGACGGCTTCGCGCGGATGGACCGGTGGTCGCCGGGCGACCCGGACACGCCGCCGCCCGCGGCAGATATTCCGCGCCGTCTCGCGCCAGACCGTCCCACCGACACCTCGACGGCGGAGGTGCGCGAGATTCTCGCGTGGCGGGCGGCCGGCAACGACCTGACCGAAGCACAAATCGAACGGCTGTTCCGCGCCCGCGGCGACGACTACCACCTCGTCTGCGAAGCGGCCGACGAGCTGCGCCGTGCGGTGAACGGCGACGTCGTCAGTTATGTCGTTAACCGGAACATCAACTACACGAATATCTGTTACTTCCGATGCCAGTTTTGCGCCTTCGCAAAGGGGAAGCTGAGCGAAAGCCTGCGGGGCATCCCGTACGACCTGGACACGGCGGAGGTCGCCCGCCGTGCGCGCGAGGCCTGGGAGCGCGGCGCCACCGAGGTGTGCATGCAGGGCGGCATCCACCCGGAGTACACCGGCGAGACCTACCTGAATCTGCTGCGGGCGGTGAAATCGGCCGTCCCGGAGATGCACATCCACGCGTTTTCCCCGCTCGAGGTTGCGCAGGGCGCCGAGACGCTGGGGATCCCGGTTCGCGAGTTCCTCCTTCGTCTTCGTGAGGCTGGACTGGGGACCCTCCCGGGCACCGCGGCCGAAATCCTCGACGATGAAGTTCGCGTGACCCTCTGCCCGGACAAGCTTTCGACGGAGCAGTGGCTCCGCGTCGTGGAGGAGGCCCACCGGGTCGGCTTCAGGACGACGTCGACGATTATGTACGGGCACATCGACCGGCCGCGGAACTGGGCGCGCCATCTCGTGCGGCTCCGGGACCTGCAGAAACGCACCGGGGGGTTCACGGAGTTCGTGCCGCTGCCGTTCGTCCACATGGAAGCGCCCATCTACCTCAAGGGCCGGGCGCGCCGGGGTCCCACGTTCCGGGAGGCGGTGCTGATGCACGCCGTAGCCCGTCTGGCGCTCCACCCGTACATCACGAACATCCAGGTCTCGTGGGTGAAGATGGGCGTGGAGGGCGTCCGCGCCTGCCTGAATGCGGGCGTGAACGACATGGGCGGGACGCTGATGAACGAGAGCATCTCGCGCGCCGCCGGCGCCGGGTTCGGGCAGGAGCTGCCGCCGGAAGAGATGGAGCGCACGATCCGCGGGATGGGCCGGACGCCCCGGCAGCGCACAACGACCTACGGAAGTGCGCCCGAGGAGCGGGTGATTGCGTCGTTCGGGGCGCCGCCGCTGGCCCCCATCGTGCTCACCCCTGTCCGGAAGTACGAGCGGAAGCCGGCGGCAGCCGGCGCCGGCGACTAGACCGCTGCGCCGCGGCTGGCGCCGCTCAGCTCAGCCATGAGCTTCAGCGCCTCCGGGTCGCGCGACTGGACGAGCAGCGTGGTCACGCCGGCATCTTCCCAGTCGCGGAAGCGCTCGCGGATGCGGGCCACCGGGCCGACGAGGGACATCTCATCGGCGAGTTCGTCGGGCACCGCCTCCTCTGCCTCGCGCTTCCGGCCGGCTAGGTACAGCTCCTGGATGCGCTTCGCGGCGTCACCGTAGCCGTATTTGACGGCCATCTCGTTATGGAAGTTCTTCTCGCGGGCGCCCATGCCGCCGATGTAGAGGGCAAGGAACGGCTTCTGCGCGGCGAGCAGGGCGCCGACATCGTCGCCGATGGCGACCGTGCACCCTGCCGCAATGTCGAAGTCCTTCCAGCTCTTGCCGTTCCCGGCGCGCCGGAAGCCCTCCTCGAGGTGGGGGCGGAACATCGGCATGCGGCGCGGCGAAAACCAGATCGGCAGCCAGCCGTCGGCGAGCTCGGCGGTCGTGCGGATGTTCACGGGCCCCATGGTCGCCAGGTAGATGGGCAGCTGCCGCCCGTGGAGGATGCTCTTGAGCGGCTTGCCGAGCCCGGTCGCGCCGGGACCGCGGTAGGGGAGCTGATACTCCTCGCCGTCGAAGGTCACCGGCTCCTCGCGGGCCCAGATTTTGCGCAGGATCTGCACGTATTCGCGCATCCGCACCGCCGGTTTGCCGTACGGCACTCCGTGCCAGCCTTCCACGACCTGGGGACCGCTGAGCCCGAGGCCGACCATCACGCGCCCGCCGGAGAGGGCGTCGAGGGTCGACATTGTCATTGCCGTCATGGCCGGCGTGCGGGCCGGGATCTGCATCACCGCCGTGCCGAGCCGGATTCGGCTGGTGAGGGCCGCGATATACGCCAGCGGCGTGACAGCGTCGGAGCCGTACGCCTCGGCGGTCCAGACGGAGTCATAGCCGAGCGATTCGGCGTAGCGGATGAGGTCGATGGGGAGGTCGAGGCGGGAGCCGGAGTAGCCGATGTTGATGCCGAGTTTCATGCCGTCAATCTTTCCACACTCTGGCTCATCGGCCAAGAAATTGTTCTCGCTGCCAGTTCTGTCAGGCGATGAACCGGTAGCCCTTGCCGCGGATCGTCTGGATGGCGTCTGAGGTGCCGAGGACCTCCCGCAGCTTGCGGCGGAGGTTGCTCACGTGGGCACGTACGAGCGTGCTGGCCCCGGCGGCGTCGTGGTACTGCCATACATCGACGAGGAGGTCGCGCGGGTGCAGGGTCTCGCCCTCGTGCTCCATCAGGTACGCGAGAAGCGTCGCCTCGATGTTCGTGAGGTGCACCTGCCGCTCGCCGCAGCGGAGGGTGTTCGAGGCGAGGTCGAGGTCGAGGCCGCGTTCATTGCCGGGATGCCGTGGGAGGCCGATGCGTTCACGCAGGGCCTCGCCGATGGCTTCAAGGGGAAACGGTTTCTTGATGACGGCGCCCTCAATGCGGAACTGCGGACGCCGCGCGCCCTTGTGGAGCAGATAGATCATTGCCGGGCGCTGGCTCTGGAGGGCCTGAGCGAGCCAGTGGTTGAACTGCGCGAAGGTGGCCCCGTTCTCTCCGCGCGGGAGCCCCTGGACATCGACGATGAGCGCATCGAAGACGTACTCGCCGAGGGTCTCCATGGCGCGGTCGTAGCTGTCGGCGGTGGCCGCGTCGTATCCGCGCTCCCGGACGTAGTCGGCGACGGCGGAACGGGTACGGGGCTCGCGACTTATGACGAATACAGATGGCATACTGGCTATTCGAAATCCTGCCTGACCGGCTGGTAAAGGCGTTGCAGCATCTTCGTGACCGGACGGGCCCGTGTCAAGGAAACGGGACCTCCAAAGCTCCGGTGCATGGACAACTCCCCGACGGCGGCCAGGCCGCCGTTCACCCTGCGTGTCGGCCTGGGGGCGACGCCGACCGCGGGTGCGAGGATACCCTTCCCGCCTTCGCGTGGTCCTGCATGCTTTCGTTAGGGTGCGCCGGTCCCGCTCAGCACGTAATCGACGTCCTGGAGCCCGTGGACGCGGGCCTTAATCACGCGGTGCGGGGCCTCCGCCTCAACCCACGCAAACTGGGTGATCGTCGATGTGCTGATGCGGATCTTCCAGGTGCGGAACGTCCCGGCAGGGACCGTTACGGTCTCTTCGCCCTCCACCCGCAGCTTCACGTCGAAGACGGCGCCGGTCGCGGCCGACACGTTCCGGTACGTACCCTCGTACCCGGTGCGGAGTTCGATGCCGCGCACGAGCCAGAGCATGGATTCATCGTCGTAATAGGCAGGGTCCGGGTTCGTGCCGGTCGGCTGCGGGAGATCGCGCTCGGTCCGCCGGATCTTGCCGTTATCGTCGGCCTCGAACTTGACCACCGGGTAGGCGTAGGTCGCCGTGAACGAAATCCGGCGATTCTTCTCGGCGTCCACCTGAACGCGCGTCGAGCTGATCGGCTCCAGGGTCTGGGCCTCCACGGTCGCAGTGCCGTCGTCGCGGTGCGGGCCCGGTTCGTCGCTGCAGAGCCTGCTGAGCCGGGTCACGCCCGGCTGGAACTCGACATCGGTCTCGAGGACGCAGGAGCCATACGGTTCGCGCCCGCTGGCGAGGAGGTCGTAGGTGAACCGCTCGTCAGCGGTCCAGGGCGGGCCGAGGAAGACGCGCTCGGCCGGCGGGTCTTCGGATCCGGCGCAGCCGGCGAGGAGAACGCCCGCGACAGCGGCGGGCAGGGCGACCAGGAACATGCGGTTCAATGGGCGGTTGCTCCAGCGATACGTGAGATTCTGGCGAGCGCCTCTTCGATGTCTGCGCGGTCGACATCCAGGTGCGTCACCATGCGGAACCGGCCAGGCCCGAAGCCGACGGCGAGAACGCCCGCCTGTTCGAACTTCCGCAGCCAGTCATCGACATCGCCCCGGAGGACATCGACGACCACAATGTTGGTCTGCGGAGGAACGGGGCGGAACGGCCCGATGGAGGCGAGACCTTCGGCCAGGCGGCGGGCGTTTTCATGGTCGTGCACCAGCCGGTCGATGTGATGGTCCAGCGCGTAGAGGGCAGCTGCAGCAAGCACGCCCGCCTGCCGCATGCCGCCGCCCAGCAGCTTGCGGAACCGCCGGGCACGGGCGATGAACTCGCGGCTCCCGCAAAGGACGGACCCGACGGGCGCCCCAAGCCCTTTCGAGAAGCAAAAGGAAACTGAATCGCATGGCGCCGCGAGGACGTCGACGGGCGTCCTCAGCGCAACCGACGCGTTGAAGATGCGGGCGCCGTCGAGGTGGACCGCCACGCCGCGGGCGCGAGCGACCCCGGCGAGTTCGGCCGTGGTCGCAGCGGAGAGCGCCGCGCCGCCGCAGCGGTTGTGGGTGTTCTCGAGGCAGAGCAGGCGGGTCCCGGGGGAGTGGATCGTTTGCGGGCGGATGGCCCGCTCGACGTCGGCCGACGCCAGGCTTCCGTCGTCGAGGTTGGGCAGCGTCCGGGTGACGAGGCCGGCGATGCGGGCCACGCCGCCGACCTCGTAGTGGAGAATGTGCGACTGGTCGCCGAGGATGACCTCATCGCCCGGGCCGGTATGCGCCAGGAGAGCGACCAGGTTCGCCATCGTTCCGCTTGGCACGAAGAGCGCGGCCTCTTTGCCGACCATCTCGGCAGCCCGCGCCTCGAGGCGGTTGACCGTCGGGTCATCGCCGAACACGTCGTCGCCCACCTCTGCAGCGGCCATCGCGGCGCGCATGGGCGGGGTGGGCCGGGTGACGGTATCGCTCCGGAGGTCGATGGGGCGGGTCACGGGGAGCGGCGCTCCCAGAGCGTCTGGTAATGCGAAGCCCCGGTAATGGCGGCGAGCACCTCTTTCCGTTCGAGGGCCATCAGCTCCTCGAGGGCGCGGGCACAGGCATCGGTCGTTTCGTCCGAGCCGAGCGCAGAGGCCCGGTCGACGAGCCGCTGCCAGGCGCCGCTTGCGAGCAGGACCGGCACTGACCGGGGCCAGTGGAAGGTCATCACGCGCTCAGGGAGCGGGAACTCGGGGCGGAGCCGCTTAATGGAGCGGAACCGCTCTTCGACCGATTCGGCGCGGGGCACCACCCGGATGAGCGGTGCAATGCCAGGCCGGGTGCGGAAGTCGACGAGGAGGCGGCGGTCGATGAAATGGAACCGGACGACGAGGACATCGGCGGTATCGATGACCCGGAAGACTTCGTCGAGGTCGACGCCGTACTCGTCACTCATGTCAGTGCCCCGCAGGCGGCCGAGGGGGCCCTTGCGGGCGGCCTGGCCGCGATCCAGTGGTCGGGGTGCCGCGATTCGAACGCGGGACCTCCTGGCCCCAAACCAGGCGCTCTGCCAGGCTGAGCTACACCCCGCTGCAGACAAGGGTACGCTGGCAGCGGGTTCCGCGCGAAAGAACGCCGGCATGGTGGCGGAGAGGGTGGGATTCGAACCCACGGTGGGTTGCCCCACGACCGTTTTCAAGACGGTTCCCTTCAACCACTCGGGCACCTCTCCGCCGGCAATTGTAGCTGGCCGGGGCCCCTTGCGCCCGGTTAGCACTCTTGACATGGGAGTGCTAAGCCCGGGATCATGGAGGCAGTCTTATCCCTTCCCCTCGAGGTGCGCCGTTGCCGACCTACGAGTACCACTGCCCGGCCTGCGATGCGACCTATGAGCTGCGCCAGGGCTTCGATGCGCCAACCACGCATCCCTGCGAAGAGTGCGGCAAGGGCACGGCAAAGCGCGTGCTCCACGCACCGCCGATCGTGTTCAAGGGAAGCGGCTGGTACATCACCGATAGCCGGAACAAATCGTCCGCGCTGAGCGACACGACGTCCTCGAGCAGCGAGTCTTCGGAAAGCACGGCATCGGAATCGACCGGCGAAGCCGCTGCGGCGTCCTGAGCCGGGCGACGGCGGTCGGACCTTCGCCAGCCCACCGGCGGCAGCTATACTGCGCCCATGGCGAGTGAGGCCCAGCCGATTCGCGAACCCAAGACGCCTGAGGCCATCGCCACCCGCAACCGCATCCTCCAGGCAGCACGCGAGCTGTTCAGCGAACGCGGCTTCGACGCGACATCGGTGCGGATGATCGCCAACCGCGCCGGCGTGAGCGACCCGGCCGTGCACTACTACTTCCCCAGCAAGTACGACCTCTTCCGGGCGCTGATGGTCCAGCCCGACTACCGCACCCCGCCGGTGGCGCAGTCGCTGGATGAGGCGGTTGACGTGCTCTCCGCGATGTTCGACTGGTGGGCCGAAAACGCCCCGCTCGTCCGCATCCTGACCCAGCAACAGCTCAGAGGCGACCCGGAGGCCCTTGAGTACCTCCGCGACGGGGAAGGCCGCTACCGGGCTGAGGTGGCGTCCATCCTGGGCTCGGCCGGGTACGAGGGGGATTGCGAGACGGCGGCGGACCTCCTCTTCCACACCATCTCAGGGTTCATATGGGACGCGGTTATGACGTACGGCAACGCCGCCAGGGAGGTGCTGGCCCAGCCCGTGTTCAAAGACCGCATCCGGTTCGCCATCCGCTGCGCCCTCGGGATGGAGGGCTGCTGTGGCGGGTGACCGCGAAACTCCCGCCGGCCAGGCCCCCGGGGAGGCCGCGCCGCGGGATGACACGCGCGCACGCATCCTCGCAGCGGCGATGGAAGCGTTCGCCCGGGACGGCTTCGACGCGACCTCGGTCCGCTCGATCGCTCGGCGCTGCGGCATCTCGGACGCGGGCGTGTTCTACTACTTCCCAACGAAGCGTCACCTCCTCGAGGCGCTCTGGAACGAGGCTCCGGCAGGGTCGTTCCCGGTGGGCGACCCGGCTGCTCCGCTGACAGCTGAACGGCTGGCGGAGCTGGTGCGCGCGACGATTCACATCTCGGCCGAGAATTTCACCTACCTGCGGCTGGTGGCAAGGCAGGCGCTCGCCTCAGACGAAACGGCGATTGCACTCCGCAACGCCTCGCGCGCACGATGGCGGACAGCACTCGCGAGACACTTCCAGGCGGCAGGTCCGCGCGCGGCTGAGCTGGTCGAAACGTTCGCCGCCGCGGTGACGGGGTATCTCCTGCGGCTCGAGATGGAGACCGGTGACGCGTACCCCGAGGCGGTCCGCGACGATGCATTCCAGGAGCGGGTCATCCGCGCAGTCCAGCGTCTGCTCCCGGTGGAGCGCGCCGATTCCCCGGCTGCGGGCTGATGCGGGCGGTCATCCAGCGCGTCCAGCGCGCTGCCGTATCGGTCGCGGGGGCACAGGTCGCGGGTATCGGACCGGGCATGGTCGTGCTGCTCGGCATCGCCCGCGATGACGACGCGGCGACGGCCGCGCGACTGGCAGAGCGGGTTGCGGGGCTCCGGATCTTCGATGATGGCGCCGGGCGCATGAACCTCGACGTGGCCAGCATCGGCGGGGCCGTGCTCTGCATCAGCCAGTTCACCCTGTACGGGGACGTTCGCCGCGGGCGCCGGCCGTCGTTCGAGGCCGCCGCGCCGGCGGCGCAGGCGCAGCCGCTGTACGAGGCATTCGTCGCGGCGGTCCGCGGGGCGGGCATTCCCTGTGCAACCGGCGTCTTCGGTGCGGAGATGCAGGTCGAGCTGGTCAACGACGGCCCGGTGACCCTGATCGTCGACTCCGCCGACCTCGAGCGGCCGCGCCGGGCTTGACCGGAACGCTGACCGGCGCCCAACGTTCACTTCGCACCTGCTGCCCGGAGGAGTTCCATGCGCATACGCCAGCTGCTTGTGAAAACCCTTCGCGAGGCGCCGGCGGAGGCCGAGCTGTCCAGTCACCGCCTGCTGCTGCGGGCGGGGCTGGTCGTGCCGCTGGCGGCCGGGCTGTACTGCTTCACGCCGCTCGGCTGGCGCGTGGTCCGGAACATCGAACGGATCATCCGGGAAGAGATGAACCGCTCCGGTGCGCAGGAAGTCCACCTCCCGGCGCTGCACCCTATCGAGCTCTGGGAGCAGAGCGGCCGGGCGGCGCTCATGGGCCAGACGCTCTTCCGCCTCACCGACAGGAAGGAGCGGGAGTTCGCGCTTGGGCCGACCCACGAAGAGGTCATCTCGTACCTCGCGTCACGGACCATCCAGAGTTACCGCGACCTGCCGGTCACGCTCTACCAGATTCAGACGAAGTTCCGCGACGAACCGCGGCCGCGCGGCGGGCTGATCCGGCTGCGCGAGTTCACCATGAAGGACGCCTACAGCTTCGACACGGGCTGGGACACCCTCGACGCCTCCTACGATGCCGCCTTCGCCGCCTACCAGCGCATCTTCCGCCGGGCCGGGGTGCCGGTCATCCCGGTCGCGGCCGATTCGGGCGCAATCGGGGGCAAGGATTCGCAGGAGTTCGTCTTCCTGACCGAGAGCGGCGAGGACACGATTCTGCTCTGCCCGGGATGCGGGTACGCCGCGAACGCGGAGAAGGCCGAGTTTGTCCCGGCCCCTGCCGTTCCCGGTGAGCCGGCGCCGGTGGAGCGCGTGCACACCCCGGGCAGGCGGACCATTGCCGAGGTCGCGGAGTTCCTCGGCGTGGAACCCCGGCAGACACTGAAGGCGGTGTTCTACAAAGCCGACGGAAGGCCGGTCTTCGTGGCGATTCGCGGCGACCTCGAGGTTAACGAGGTGAAGCTGAAGAACGCCCTCGGTGCGCGCGAGGTTGAGCCGATGGATGAGGCAACCGTCCGGGAGCTCGGGCTGGTCGCCGGGAGCGCTTCGCCGGTCGGCGTTTCAGGCATCCCGGTTATCGCCGACCGGAGCGCCGTTGATGCCACGAACCTGGTTGGCGGGGCGAATGAGCCCGATTACCACCTCCGGAACGTGAACCACGGCCGCGACTGGCAGGCGACGCTGGTCGCCGAGATCGCGCTGGCGCGGGCGGGCGACGCCTGCCGCACCTGCGGGCAGGCCCTCGAGACCCGCCGGGGTATCGAGATGGGCCACGTCTTTAAGCTCGGCACGCTCTACGCCGAGAAGATGGGGGTGTACTACCTCGACGAGTACGGGGAGCGCCGGCCCTGTGTGATGGGCTGCTATGGCATCGGCGTGGAGCGGCTGCTCGCAGCGATCATCGAAGCCAACCATGATGCTGACGGTATCCGCTGGCCGTGGGAGGTCAGCCCGTTCGACGTCCATGTCGTTGTTATCGGCGCCGGGGAGGCGGCGATCGATGCCGCCCTGTCCGAGCTCGAACAGGCGCTCCAGGAATCGGGCCTCGAGCCGCTCATCGACGATCGCGACGATTCGCCCGGCATCAAGTTCAAGGACGCCGACCTCCTCGGTATGCCGATGCGGGTGACGGTGAGCCCGCGGTCGCTCGAGCGCGGAGGCGTCGAGGTGCGGGACCGCGCAACGGGCGAAACCCGGGTGCTCAGCCCTGCCGAAGCGGCAGCCGCGATCGCAGCGGCCCGCTCCGGAGCGATCGAAGCGGGCCGCTGAGGCGTCCGGGGAAGGCCGGGGTCAGTCGCCGCCGGCCAGCGCCGGCTGACGGATGAACTCGTAGTCGTCGGGGTTCGGCTCGCGCGTCAGCTGCCAGTACTCAATGAGGTTGAACGGCCAGTTCTGGGCCGACCGCCCCTTCTCGTTGCGGTACCAGCTGTTGACGGTGGCCACCCCCCAGACGCGCTCGAGGTTGCCGCGGTCGATTCGCTCGTTATAGGCATCGTGGACCTCCTTGCGGACGTCCAGGGCGCGCTCGCCGCGGTCGAAGAGCATCTTGAGGCAGCCCATGACGTACTGCACTTCGCACTCGGAGAAGTAGATGATGCTGCCGTTGACGACGATGTTGGTGTTCGGCCCGTAGAGCATGAAGAAGTTGGGGAAGCCCGGCACGGTGATGCCGAGGTAGGCGCGGGCGTCGCCATCCCACTCGCGGTGGAGGTCCTTGCCGTCGCGTCCGAGCACGCGCATGGGCGTGAGGAACTTCGAGGCCTGGAAGCCTGTGCCGTAGATGAGCACGTCGGCCTCGTAGAGGGTTCCGTCCGCGGTTACGACGCCGGCCTCGGTCACCTCGCGAATCTTGTCGGTCACGAGGCGGACATTGGGGCGCTTGAGCGTCGCCGCCCAGATGCCATTGTCAAGAATCAGGCGCTTGGCGGCAGGCGGGTAGTCCGGCATCACCTTGGGCAGCAGGTCGGGCCGGTCGGCGAACTGCATCTGGAGGTAGGCCGTCAGCAGCTGGCGAAGGTTCTCGTTCTCGGGGCCGACCGAGCGGGATTTGTCGGGCCAGGTGGGGTCGACCTTCGCGGCAGCGAGCAGGCCGTCGGTGGTGTTCCAGAAGAGCCAGAACCGGTACCAGTGGGCGTAATGGGGCACGTGCGTGAAGAGCCACCGGAGGCCGGCCGGGACCTCATCGTGGTAGTGCGGCACGGGCACATACCAGTTGGGCGTCCGCTGGAAGATGGTGACTTCGCCGGCGACCTTCGCGACCTCGGGGATGAACTGCGCGGCGCTCGCCCCGGTACCGATGACGGCGACCCGCTTGCCGGCGAGGTCGACGGAGTGGTCCCAGCGGGCAGAGTGGAACTGCGGACCGCGGAACCGCCCGAGGCCCGGGATATCGGGAATCTTGGGGCGATTCAGCTGGCCGACCGCGCTGATGACGGCGTTAGCACGGAGCTGTTCTTCGGTTCCATCAGCGCGGCGGACGTGGACGACCCATTCGGCTCGGTCATCATCCCACTGGAGGAGGGTGACCTCCGTGTTGAACTGGACGTGCTCGCGAACGCCGAACTCGCGGGCACACTCCTGGAAGTACTCGAGGAGTACGGGCTGCGTGGAGTAGTGGGTCGGCCAGTCAATCTTCTGGGCGAAGCTGTAGCTGTAAAACGCGTTCGAAACGTCGACACGCGCACCCGGATAGGTGTTCTCAAGCCAGGTGCCGCCGATGTCGTGGTTCTTCTCGAGGATGGTGAACGGTATGCCGGCCTGCTTGAGCCGAATCCCCGCGAGGATGCCGGACATCCCTGCGCCGATAATGATGACGCTGAACGGAACCGAGGGGTCCTTCCGCCAGGCGGGAGCGCGGGGGTCCTGGCCCTCGGGCGCGAGTTCTTCGAGCAGGAGCGGGACGTAGTCCTCAGAAACCGGCGAGCCGGTCATCCACGCCGTAATCCGGAGCAGCGCCTCTTCGACGGGGACCTCGCCGGAGACCTGGCCGTCGCGGAGCCGCTTGAGGGCTTCGAAGGCGACTTCCTTCGCCTCGGCCTGCTGGGCGGGCGTCATACCGCCCTGCTGGACGCCCGGGGCAACGCCCGGAGGCCGCAGCGATTCACGGAGGATCGAGAAGTCGCCGGTAGCCTGGGCGAGTGCAGGCAGCAGTGCAGGGAGGAAGGCGTCTTCGAGAGCTGCGCGAAGCTCGTCATCGGTTGCGACGAGCGGCTCGACGGGGCGGCTGATTGGCATCGGTGCTGTCTCCTTCTCACGGCGGCCGGGGCCGCGGTGCTTCCGCGCAAAGGTTAGCGTCTCCCGAAGGATTTTGCTCGTGACGCGTGCCCGTGCCGGCACTATTCCGCGCGCCGGGTCGGATTTCGCTCCTGACCCCAGCGAAACGTTTGGTGGTGGGCCCGCCAGGATTCGAACCCGGGACCGATCGGTTATGAGCCGACTGCTCTCACCGCTGAGCTACGGGCCCTCCGCCGGGCATGATAGCAGCGGCCGCCCGGGGGAGCGGACCTGCTGGCTACCAGCGCCGGCCTTTTCCGCCTTTGCGGTCGTTCCAGCCGCGGCCGCCGCGGCCGCCGCCGCGCTCCATGGGCTCGAAATCGCCCCAGCTACCGAGCCCGCCGCCCGAGCGGGGCTCCCGGGGAGCACTACGGCCGCCGGAGGACGTGAGGCCGCGGGGCTGGGGCTGGAAGCAGTCGCTGCAGTAGACAGGGCGCCCGGTGGTCGGCTCGAACGGGACCTTCGCGATTTTGCCGCAGGAGGCGCAGACTGCGTCGTAGAGCTGGCGCGGCGGGCGGGAATCGGCAGCAGCGGCGCCTCCGCCCTGCTGGGCCTTGCGGGCGCGGCGGCAGGACGGGCAGCGCCGCGGCTCCTGCGTGAACCCCTTTGATGCGTGGAACTCCTGCTCGCCAGCAGTAAAGGTGAAGGACGCTCCGCAATCGATGCAGGCGAGCGACTTGTCGGCGAACGACACTCGATGACCCTCCAAGATGTGGTGGAACCTGCGGTCATCGAGCGTTTCCGGGACTGGCGAGAATGACCTCTCCGTGAGGCCGATGGAACCTGGTTACCGCTTCGAGGGTAACAGGTTCAGGCGGAACGTGTCATTAGCGCGAGCCGCCTGCAGCCCGCGAGTACCAGCAATTCGGCCGGAATGCAGCTCCGGGCGTATACTTGCGATTGGCCATCTCGTTCAGTGCCGCTCCGGGCCCAACGGTCTCCTCTCCGGGAGAAGTCGCGGACTCCGGCCGGATGGCCCCCCGCGGATGGAGCGCGGGAAAGGGCCCAAGTACCGCCACACGCAAGGTGGAAGGAGGCTTGGGACATGGGCACCGGTCCGCCACGCACCCCCTGATTCGCATCGCGTCCTCGTCCCCGGCTCCGGGGACCTTCCCCACCGTCCTCGCCGCGACTTTCCCAGGAGGTCACAGTGGCACACCCTGATTCATTCGGTTCGAAACGCCGCCTCGATGTCGACGGAACCGGCTACACCATCTTTTCCCTCGAGGCGCTGCGGGACCGCGGGTTCCCGGGCGTCGACCGGCTCCCGTTCTCGCTGAAGATTCTGCTCGAGAACCTGCTCCGGCTAGAGGACGGGCGAGCGGTCACTGCGGAGGACATTGCCGCGCTCGCCGGCTGGCAGCCGAATTCCGGCGCCGACCGCGAGATCGCCTTCACGCCGGCCCGCGTCCTGCTCCAGGACTTCACCGGGGTCCCGGTTGTCGTTGACCTCGCTTCCATGCGCGACGCGATCGTGGCCCTCGGCGGCGACCCGGCACGCATCAACCCGCTGCAGCGGGTCGACCTCGTCATCGATCACTCGGTCCAGGTGGACTACTACGGCCGTCCCGATGCGTTCGAAAAGAACGTCGAGCTCGAGTTCGAGCGGAACCGGGAGCGCTACCAGTTCCTGCGCTGGGGTCAGCAGGCGTTCCGGAACTTCCGCGTGGTCCCGCCCGGGACCGGCATCGTGCACCAGGTGAACCTGGAGTACCTCGCTTCGGTCGTCTTTCAGAACGAGGTTGACGGAGAGCTGCAGGCGTACCCCGACACGCTCGTCGGCACGGACTCGCATACGACGATGGTCAACGGCCTGGGCGTGCTCGGCTGGGGCGTCGGCGGCATCGAGGCCGAGGCGGCGATGCTGGGCCAGCCGGTGGCGATGCTGATTCCCGAGGTGGTCGGATTCCGGCTGACAGGCCGCCTGCGCGAGGGCGCCACGGGTACCGACCTCGTCCTCCGGGTGACCCAGATGCTGCGCGAACGCGGCGTCGTCGGAAAATTCGTCGAGTTCTACGGTACCGGCCTGACGGGCCTGCCGCTCGCGGCCCGGGCCACCATCGCAAACATGGCGCCTGAGTACGGCGCCACGATGGGCTTCTTCCCGGTCGACGACGAAACGCTCGCCTACCTCCGCTTCACCGGCCGGGATGAGCGGCTCGTCCGCCTCGTGGAGGCGTACTGCAAGGCGCAGGGACTCTTCCGGACCGACGAGACGCCGGACCCGGTCTTCTCCGAGACGCTGGAGCTGGACCTCGGCGACGTCGAGCCGTCGATTGCGGGCCCACGGCGGCCGCAGGACCGGGTTCCGCTGCGGCTCGCGAAGGCCGACTGGGAGAAGAACCTCGCCGCCATGGTCCCGCCCGAGAAGCGGTCAGCGACCGCGGCAGTCCGGAACGGGACGTCCTTCGAGCTGCGGCACGGGTCGGTGGTCATCGCAGCGATCACGAGCTGCACCAACACGTCGAACCCCGAGGTCATGCTCGGCGCGGGGCTGCTTGCGCGGAAGGCGGTTGAGCGCGGCCTTGCGACACCCCCCTGGGTGAAGACGAGCCTGGCGCCGGGTTCCCAGGTGGTTACCGAGTACCTCGCTGAGGCCGGGCTGACGCCGTACCTCGACCGGCTCGGCTTCGAACTTGTCGGCTACGGGTGCACGACCTGCATCGGCAACTCCGGTCCGCTCGACCCGCGCATCAGCGACGCGATCCGGGAGCATGACCTCGTGGCCGTAGCGGTTCTCTCGGGGAACCGGAACTTCGAAGGTCGCGTTAACCCGGACACGCGGGCGAACTACCTCGCCTCGCCGCCGCTGGTGGTCGCGTATGCGCTGGCGGGGCGGATGGATATCGACTTCGCCACCGAGCCTATCGGGACCGGTAAAGACGGCAAGCCGGTCTTCCTCGCCGATATCTGGCCATCGCAGGCTGAGGTCGAGGAGGCGATTCGCACCTCGGTCCGTTCCGAAATGTTCCGCAGGAAGTACGCCGACGTGTTCAAGGGCGATGAGCGGTGGCGAAATCTTCCGACGCCCTCGGGCGACCTCTTCGCGTGGGACCCGAAGTCGACCTACATCAAGCGGGCGCCGTACTTCGACAACCTGTCGCTCGAGCCGGCGCCGCTGACCGATATCGAAGGCGCCCGCGTGCTGGTCATGGTGGGCGACTCGGTCACGACGGACCACATCTCGCCAGCCGGCAACATCAGCCCGAACAGCCCGGCAGGGGTCTGGCTCCGGGAGATGGGCGTGGCCAGGGAGGACTTCAACCAGTACGGCGCGCGCCGGGGCCACGACGAGGTGATGGTGCGCGGCACCTTCGCGAACATCCGCCTGCGGAACCTGCTCGCCCCGGGCACCGAAGGCGGCGTGACCCGCCATCTGCCGGACGGCGAGGAGATGACCATCTTCGATGCGTCGGTGAAATACCGGGCCGAGGGCGTGCCGCTCATCGTCATCGCCGGGAAGGAGTACGGGACCGGCTCTTCCCGCGACTGGGCGGCGAAGGGCGTCAAGCTGCTCGGGGTCCGAGCCGTCATCGCCGAATCGTACGAGCGCATCCACCGCAGCAATCTGGTCGGGATGGGCGTCCTGCCGCTCCAGTTTCTGCCCGGGGAGAACCGTGAAACGCTCGGCCTTACCGGGACCGAGGTGTACACCATACGGGGCGTTGCGCAGGGGCTGGCTCCGCGCGCGCTGCTCGACGTGACCGCCCGGCGGGACGACGGCAGCGAACGGACCTTCAAGGTCGTGTGCCGAATCGATACGCCGGTAGAGCTCGACTACTACCGCCACGACGGCATCCTGCCGTACGTCCTGCGCCAGATCGCGGCTCAGCCCGCCACCTAACCAGGGAGCAGCACCATGGAGAAGATCAAAGTCCTCAATCCGGTCGTCGAACTCGACGGCGACGAGATGACGCGCATCATCTGGCGCTTCATCAAAGAAAAGCTCATCCTGCCGTACCTCGACATCAAGCTCGAGTACTACGACCTCGGTATCGAGAACCGGGACGCGACCAACGACCAGGTCACTGTCGAAGCTGCGTACGCCATCAAGAAGTATGGCGTCGGGGTGAAGTGCGCCACCATCACGCCGGATGAAGCGCGGGTCAAAGAGTTCAACCTGAAGCAGATGTGGAAGTCTCCGAACGGGACGATCCGCAACATCCTCGGCGGGGTGGTCTTCCGCGAGCCGATCATCTGCCGGAATATCCCGCGGCTCGTACCGGGCTGGACGAAACCGATCGTGATCGGGCGCCACGCGCACGGCGACCAATACCGGGCAACCGATTTCCGCGTACCGGGCCCGGGGACGGTAACGATCAGCTGGACGCCAGCCGACGGCGGGGAGCCGATGCAGTTCGAGGTCGCCAAGTTCGACGGCCCGGGCGTGGCGATGGGCATGTACAACTTCGATGACTCGATCCGCGACTTCGCCCGCGCCTCGTTCCGCTACGGCCTGGAGCGGAACTACCCGGTCTACCTCTCGACCAAGAACACCATCCTGAAGGCGTACGACGGGCGCTTCAAGGATATCTTCCAGGAGGTGTTCGACACCGAGTTTGCGGATGAGTTCAAGGCGCGCGGCCTGACCTACGAGCACCGGCTGATCGACGATATGGTCGCCTCAGCGCTGAAGTGGGAGGGCGGCTACGTCTGGGCCTGCAAGAACTACGACGGCGACGTTCAGTCCGACACCGTGGCCCAGGGGTTCGGGTCGCTCGGACTGATGACGTCGGTGCTGCTCACGCCGGACGGCAAGACCTGCGAGGCGGAGGCCGCCCACGGGACGGTAACCCGCCACTACCGGGCCTACCAGCGGGGTGAGAAAACCTCGACCAACCCGATTGCTTCGATCTTTGCATGGACCCGCGGCCTAGCCTTCCGGGCGAAGCTCGACGGCACGCCGGAGGTCGCGCGGTTCGCGGAGACACTCGAACAGGTCTGCGTCGAGACGGTGGAGAGCGGCAAGATGACGAAGGACCTCGCGATCCTGGTCTCGCCGGACACACCGTGGCTCACAACGGAAGAGTTCCTCGACGAACTCGACCGGAACCTGCGGGCGAAAATGGCGACCTGGGCGAACGCCTAGCCCCATCCTTAGGTCAGCCGGCGCACGAACCAGATTCCCCCTTCAGGCCCCTCCCCGTGGAGGGGCCTGAAGCCCATCCGCATCCAGAAGTAGACGGAGAGTCCGAACTGCGGGTGCGCGCGCGCCCGGAGACGGGTCCAGCCCGCCTGACTGGCGGCGAGGGCGAAGAGCCGGGCGGCCTCCGAGCCGGCGCCGTAGCCGCGCTCTGCTTCGTCGATACAGAGCTCCCAGGCGATGAGTTCGCCCAGTCCGCCGGGCAGCACCTCCAGCCGGCCGATGTTTCGCCCATCTTTCAGCCGGACAACTGCCAGGCTGCCGGGGCCTGCGGGCACGAGTTCGACCCGTTCGCCGCGTGCGGCAAGATTTCCGGCAAGGTCAGCCACGGCTGAGCCAGTCCTCAATGGCTGCAGCGACTTCGTCGGTCGAACCGCGGAAGCGGGTGCACGGCGGAAGCGAATCGATGAACTGGCGCCCGTACCGCTTCTCCCAGAGACGGCGGTCGAGTACTGCGACAACGCCGCGGTCACGCCGGTCGCGGATGAGCCGGCCGAACCCCTGGCGGAAGCGGAGGATCGCCGCAGGGACCTGGTACTGGTTAAACGGGTCGTCGTACTGCTCGGCGCGGGCGCGGCCGACGGGGTCGGTCGGCACATCGAAAGGCAGGCGGGTGATCATCACGAGTGAGAGCGCCTCACCGCGGATGTCGACGCCCTCCCAGAAGCTCGCGCTTCCGAGGACGAGGGTTTCGGGATTTTCGCGCAGCTGTTCGGTAATCCACCTTGGGGTGCCATCGATGCCCTGGGCGAGGACGACGATGCCGGACGGCTCGAGCATCGGGCGGACGAGCCCGGATACGTGCCGCAGGAGCGCGTTCGAGGTGAAGAGCGCAATTGCGCGGCCGCGGGAGGCGAGGGCAAGGGTCCCGATCGCGCGGGCAAGCCTGCCGGGGAAGTCGGGATGGTTCGGCTCGGGAAGGTCGTCGACCGCAGCGAGCAGGGCGGCCCGCTCGTAGTCGAACGGGGACCCGAGTTCGAGCATGCGAGGGGAGTCAAGGCCGAGCCGGTCCGCCGCAAACGACATATCGTGATTGGCGCTCAGGGTCGCGCTGGTGGCGACCACGACGCGGCGGGGCTCGAAGAGCTGTTCGCGGAGGAGGGGCCCGACATCAAGCGGCGCCATGTGGAGCGAGCCGATGCCCTCGGGCTCACGGGCGGCCCAGGTAATCGTCTCCGGGCCGGCCGGGTTGACGAGCACCTCCCCGAGCGCCCGGACGTCCCCGATCTTCCGCAGCGCCGCCCGGAACTCGGCGGCGAGCTCGTCCGAGAGTTCGACCGGGGCGGTTCCGAGGAGCTTTGCGGCCTCTTCGCCGGCGCGTTCGATGCGCTCGAGCTGGGCATGGAGCGCGTGCCAGCGCTCTTCGGCCTCTTCCCAGGCGGGCTCGCGCCTGACGAGGGGCGTCAGCAGGAGCCGGTCGCCGTCGCCGTCACGGGCAGGGAGGGCTCCCACCGCCCGGAAGAACGGCTGGGCTGCCTCGCGGGCCGCTGCGACGAGCCCGGTCAGCGCCCGGGCTGACGCTGCGTAGGGCTCACCATCAAAGGAGCGGAGGAGCATGAGCGCGCCCCCTTCGCGGTGGTCACGCGTGGCGGGACGGTGGATGGCGTCGAGGGATTCGGTCAGTTTCCGGAGCGTGAGCGCGCCTCCGAACTGCTGGGTCGCGACGTCCTCCAGATTGTGCGCCTCGTCAACAATCAGGTGGTCGAACTGGGGAATCGCGCTGCCTTCCGATGCGAGGTCGGCGAGGAGCAGGGCATGGTTGACGATAACCAGGTGCGCCGATTCGGCGAGTTTCCGTGCCCGCCAGAGGAAGCAGTTGCCTTCGCGGACGTGGCGATGCTGGCGGGACAGGCAGTCGGCCTCTGACGCCGAAAGGCGGGCCCAGGCCGCCGACTCTTCGGGGCCGAGGCGCAGTTCGGAACGGTCGCCCGTTTCCGTCTGTTCCAGCCAGAGGAGGATGCTGGCGCTGAGCCGGGCGACATCGGGGTCGCGCGTGCCGGCCACGTAACTGGCTGCCCAGCGGGCGTAGCACAGGTAGTTTCCGCGTCCCTTCAGGAGGGCGACCCGGAAGTCCTCAGGTGCGTCAATGACGCCGGCCGCAGCCAGCGCCTGGCGGAGCACGGGAATGTCCTTCTGGATGAGCTGCTCCTGGAGGGCAATGGTGTTGGTGCTGACCACGACCCGGCGGCCGTTGCGGATGGCATCGAGGGCGGCCGGCACGAGGTAGGCGAGGGATTTCCCGACGCCTGTCCCGGCCTCCACGAGGAGATGTCCCCCCTCGACGAACGTTTCCCGGACCGCCTCTGCCATGGCGAGCTGCTCGTCGCGGTGCTCGAAGCCCTCCACCACGCGCGCAAGACCGCCGAAGGCCGCCTCCAGGTCCTGCCGCCGGATCGGTTGCGGCGGATTCCGCGGGGTAAGCACGGGGACGGAGCGGAATGGCGGCGGCACCGGCAGCACCCCACGGGTTGGCGGCGACGCCTCGGCGCCGCCAAGGGTGCGCCCGAGCGCCGGCGCATCAGTGAGCAAGAGCCGGGCGAGCTGCGCGCGCCGGTCAGGGTCGAGCCGCTCGGCCAGGTCGCTGAGCTCGAGGAACACCCTGGCCGCCAGGCGGGCATCCGCCAGCGCGCGGTGCTGGTCGGTCACGGGGAGGCCGAGCGCTGCAGCAACCTCGCCAAGGGAGAAGTTCTTCAGGTCGGGCAGGAGGAGGCGGGCGAACTCCGCGGTATCGATGGCATCGGCGTGCCGAAGCAGGCCCGATCTGCGGAGGAACTCAAGGTCGAACGCGATATTATGTCCAACGATCACGGCGCCATCGAGGAACCGCACGAGGTCGTCGCGCACCTGGTCGAGCGGCGGTGCGGAAGCGACGAGGGCGTTCGAGATGCCGGTCAGGCGCTCAATGAAGGGCGTGAGCCGCCGGCCGGGATTCACGAGCGTGCTGAACTCGGCTTCGACGCCGCCGGAAGTGAACCGTACTGCGCCCACCTCGATGATGCGGTCGCGCTCGGGCTCGAGGCCCGTGGTTTCGAGGTCGAGCGCCACGTAGGTCGTCATGGTTCGAACATCCGTACTGATGGCATCGCCCAGTCTACCGGGCGGCATTGAGAGGCGCGACGTTAACCAGCTTCTTCCCCTCGGACGACACCTGCTGCCGTGTCCCGCATTGAGAGGCGGATCACCGGTGCGTAGACTACGGGCCACTTCGCAGGCCGGAGGAGGTTCACGTTGATGAAGGTGTATCCCACCGAAGCCATCCGTAACGTGGTCCTGGTGGGCCACGGGAGCGTCGGCAAGACGAGCCTTGCCGAAGCAGCGCTCTACGAGAGCGGCGCCATCACCCGGCTCGGCTCCATCCAGGACCAGAACACCGTCACCGACTACGACGAAGATGAGCACCGCCGGAAGTTCAGCCTGAACCTCGCGCTGGCGCCGCTCGAGTGGGAGGGCCGCAAGATCAACATCATTGATACCCCCGGGTACGCTGATTTTGTCTCGGAGGTCATCTGCGGGGCGCACGCCGCGGACCTCGCCGTGGTCGTGGTCGATGCCGTTTCGGGCCCCGAGGTGGGGACCGACCGGGCGTGGAGCATCGCCGAGAAGCTGGGGCTGCCGAGGCTGATTGTCGTCAACCGCATGGACCGTGAGAATGCGAACTTCGCGAACGTTCTCGCGGCCCTGCAGGAGCGGTGGGGGCACCGGGTTATGCCCTTGCAGCTGCCCATCGGGGCCCATGAGTCGTTCACGGGCGTCGTCGACCTCCTCCACATGAAGGCCTACGTCGGCGAGCAGGCCGACGAAGTGGACGTGCCCGATGAACTGCGCGAAGAAGCGGAGCGGCTCCGGGCACAGCTCATCGAGGGCATCGTCGAAACCGACGAAGAGCTGATGACCAAGTATTTTGCCGATGAGGAGCTTTCGGAGGACGAACTCCGCCGGGTGCTCCACGGCGGGCTCGACCACAACCTGATCTTCCCGGTGGTCTGCGCCTCGGCGACGAAACTGATCGGTGTGCGGCAGCTGCTCCACACCATCGCATTCAGCGGCCCGTCGCCGGCCGACCGTGACCCGATCGACGCCGGCGGCATCAAGGTGACGGCCGACCCCTCGGCGCCCCCGGTCGCGCTGGTATTCAAAACTGCGGCCGATCCGTTCGTGGGCCGGCTGAGCTACCTGCGCGTCTTTTCGGGGCGGGTGACAACCGACTCCCACCTGTGGAATGCGAACCGGCAGGCCGACGAGCGGCTGGGGACGCTGTACATCCAGCGCGGCAAGGAACAAATTCCCGTGACCGAACTCGTGGCGGGCGACATCGGCGTGGTGGCGAAACTTGCCCACACCGGGACGGGCGACACGCTCGGCAGCCGGGAGCGGCCGGTCACGCTTCCGCCGATGCAGTTCCCTGCCCCGGTATTCAGCATGGCCGTGCGCCCGGTTGGGAAGGGGGCCGTCGACAAGCTCGGGCCGAGCCTCCAGCGCATGGTCGAGGAGGACCCGGGCCTCCGTCTCGACCGCGACCCCGCGACCGGTGAGCTCATCCTCTCCGGCCTGGGCGACGCGCACCTCGAGGTGACGGTCGAGCGGCTGAAGCGGAAGTTCAATGTCGAGGTCGAACTGGCGCTGCCGCGGGTGCCCTACCGGGAAACCATTACCCGGAAAGCTTCGGCGGAGTACACGCACAAGAAACAGACGGGGGGCCACGGCCAGTACGGCCGCGTGCTGCTGGAGGTGGAGCCGCTGCCGCGTGGGTCAGGCATCAGGTTCGGCGAGCGGGTGGTCGGCGGCGCCGTGCCGAAGGAGTTCATCCCCGCCGTCGAGAAGGGCGTGCTGGAGACGGCGGCGGGCGGGATCATCGCCGGCTACGAGCTGACGGACTGCCAGGTCACGCTGGTTGACGGCAAGCACCACCCGGTGGATTCCAACGAGATGTCGTTCAAGCTGGCGGCTTCGCAGGCGCTCAAGGAGGCCGTCCAGGGGGCGGGGCCGATCCTGCTTGAACCAATCATGCTTATCCGCGTGTACGTACCTGACGAGTTCGCCGGGGACATCGTGGGCGACCTGAATACCAAGCGGGCCCGCATCCATGGCATCAATCCGGACGGGGGAATGAGCGTCATCGAAGCGGAGGTCCCGCTGGCGGAGGTGCAGCGGTATGCGTCCGACCTCCGGTCGCTCACCCAGGGCCGCGGCGTGTTCGAGCTGACGTTCGACCACTACGGCGAGGTGCCGGCGAACATCGCCCAGCGCGTCATCTCTGAGCACAAGAAAGCGCTCGAGGAGGCGCACGCCCACTGACTGGCCGGGAGCCGTCGGGGGTCAGGGGCTGCCTTCGGCAGTAACGTTCGGCAGGATCCGCCTGAACGGGAACTGCGGCGGGCCGCTGGCGGAGCCGGAGCGCTGGACCGTCACGGTGATGGTGACGGGCTGCAGTGAGCCGAGCAGCGGCTCGACCATGACCGTGCCGCTCGTAGCGCCCGGCGGGAGCACGCTCGGGTCGATGCGGATTTCGAGAACCGAATCCATGCCGGCCTGCGCAACCCGCGGACTGGCCGAAACGACAACGGGCAGGTCGTTGCCGATGGCGACCCCGCCATCGACGACCCGGCCCGGCGGGTCGTTGGGGTGGCGCACGATGAGCCAGGCGGCCGAGGTGCGGACACGGAACGGGCCAATCCCTGTGCCGAGGTTGCGGACGGTTATCGATGCCGCTGTCGAGCTGGCCGATGTGACCTGGAGCGTGACCGCGCGTTCGCCGATCACCTGGAGCTTCGGTGCGCCGAGGAACGTGCCGGCGCGCGACGGGTCCGGGGCGGGCGTCGAGTCGGAATGGGTCACAATGCCGAGTTCCGGGATCGAGGTTGGGAAATCCATCGCGGCGCACCCGCCGGAAAAGCCGCGTTCGGAGCACTCGCTGAACGCGGCAGGTGCAAAGGCGGCAGCAACCGCCGGCGCGGAGAGGGCCGGCATCGCAACCTTTTGGGGCGGCCAGATGCGCCCGGCGGGGTTGACCGGCGCGTCGGGCTGAGGCGGCTGCACCTTCGCGAGATACTGCCCGGCCGACCAGCCCGTCACCTGGCCGCTGGTGACCTGCCACCATGTGATGCCCTCGAGCGTCTGCGGCCCGCCGACGATGGTGACCCTGGTGCCCTCGGGGAGGCAGGCCAGCGGCGGGTTCGCTGCCGGGGCCGGACGGACATTCAGGCACTGCCCATCAGCCCGGACGACGGCGGTGTCGCCGACGGCGAGCGCGGTCGATGGCGGCTGCGTCGATCCGCCCGGTGCAAGCGGCGGCGGGTAGTTCTGTCCTTTCGGCACGGGAGGGTAGCGAAGGCAGCCGTAGACCTTCTCCTGGTAGGTGTAGTCGCCCCAGGTGAACGTGCCGAAGCCCGGCGCGTTCGGGTCGTTGCAATGCCACACCTCGCCGCGCAACGGGTTGCGGTTTGGATTGAGGGGGTGGTTGATAAATGCGAATCCGTTGTAGCTCCAGACCGCGTAGTACCAGTCCTCGAGCGCGGCCGGGTCGCCGTTGCCGGCCACGGGCCGGAATTCCGGCGCCGAGTTCCATTTGTCGGCGAAAATCCGGATGCCTTCCGCCAGGTTGAAGAGCGGGTGGGTGCCGATCATCGCCTGACGTGCCGAAGGAACCCGGATGTCGAGGGCCGGCGGCGAGGCGAGGTGGCCCATTCCCGTGGTGATCTGGCCGAGCCCGTAGCCGCAGTCGATGGCGGTGAGAACCGGACCCACTCCGCCGTACGGGACGGAGCCAGCCGCGTGCGCCCAGCCGGACTCGACCCAGACCATCGCCTTGTACAGGCTGGCCGGCACGGCGGCAGAGCGGGTGCGCGGCTGGCGGGCTGCGCGGGGCCCGGTTTCGAGGCCGGGGTAACTCACATCGACCCACTCCCCCGAGGGCAGCTGGTACGGCGGGGGGACGGCGACCCCGGCGGCGGCCAGGTCAATCATCTGGTTGTAGGCCGAGACGTAGTCCTCGTGCTCGTACGTGTCGAAGCCGAAGCCGTAGTTCGGCACATGGCAGGGGTAGTGGTCAGCACGGGCGACCTCCCGCGGTGCGGTCGCGGCGAGGGCCATGGCGCCCAGCAGCGCGCCGACCAGGAGGGACCTCAGCGCCGGACCCATCCGAGGAATCCCTGGAATCCGGGGATTGCGGCCCGGCCGCCCGAGCCGACGAGCTGCAGCTCCGGCCGCCCGGGCGACGCAAAGCCCGAGCCGTCCCAGTGGGTGACCGCGAGCAGTTCGCCGTCGGGGCTGAAGCCCAGCGGCACATCGAACCCCCCGGCCCGGAGCGCCTGCGCCGAGGCGTCACCGGCGGCGGGGCCTTCGCGGGGCACGGCGCCGAAAGCGGGCGCCCCGCCGGGCTTCCAGGCAGCGCCCAGTGCTTCCGCGCCGGGGTCGGAGAGGGCCTGGGCGCTGGCGGTTGCTCCGCCGTCCAGCGCTGCGACCCGGGCGGAGTAGCGGACGCCGGATTGGGTGGTCACCTCGACGAACGCAATGGCTGAACCATCGGGGGCGAGCGCCCAGTCACGGGTGATCGATGGCGAGAGGTGGAGCAGGTCCTGCCCGTCGGCCTGGAGCGTTGAGCCTCGCGCATCGATGGCGACCGTCAGCAGCCGGCCATCCCGCCAGCCCACGGGCGCGACGGCCAGTGCGGCCTGCGACCAGCGGAGGCGGACCGCGCCGTCGAGGCGCACTTCGAGCACATCGATAGCGGGAGCGCCGTCGGCAGCTCCCGGTCGTGTGACCACGACCGCGTCGCCGGCAGGAGTCCAGAGCGGCGTCTGCATGGGCTCGATGCCCGAGACGAGACGTTCAGCGACCCCACGCTGGAGGTCGACGACGATGAGCGACGCCTGGGGCTGCACCGGCGAGCCCGCGTCAACCGCAACCAGTGCAGCGAATCGGCCGGCGGGGTCAACGGAGCCGCTCGTCCGGAATCCCTCCAGGTGGGGGACCCGGGCGATTTCGATAACGTTGGCAGGCTGGTCAGCCCGCACCGCGGCGATGACATCGACCGAGCCCTCGGTCCGCGTCACGAGGGCGTAGGTGCCGGGCGGAGCGGCTGCAAAGGCCGAGCCGGGCCCCTGTTTCGCATCGCCGGCGATAATGCCCCAGAGGATGGGGCCGATGGCGAGCACCGCGACGAGCCCCGTCAGAACGAGGACGAGCCGTGCCAGACGGCCCGTGCCGGGTTCACGCCGGGTTCGGTAACGGACGGGGGAGACGGGCGTCGATGCCATTACTCGCCCCTCACCCAGCCGACGAACGAGGCCGCCGGAACGTCGGTGAGCAGCTCCCGGGAGGCCGGCGAGGCAATCCAGAGCGCTGCCTCGGGGCGGGCGGACGGGTCGGTGCCCGCCCCGACGGTGGAGACGACGACGTAATCACCCAGCGGGGCCCAGGCGTGGGGAATGACCCAGGCTGCCGATGGGTTCGGGTCTGCGAGCTGGAGTGAGCCGCCGGGTCCTCCGAACACAGGGAGCGGATTGCCGGGCTGCCATGCTGCCCCGACCTGGTTGCGGCCGGATGGGAGGGCGGTCACGGCACCGGTTGCAATGGTCAGGGTCTTGCCCACGTAGCTGCGGGAAGATGCGCTGAGGATATCCACGAACGCGACGCGTGAGCCGTCGGGGCTCAGGGACCAGTCACGCGTGCGGCCGGGGGAGAGCTCGGCGACCCGTTCGACAGTGCCGCCACGCGCCATCCAGAGGCTCGATCCGGACTGGTCGACGACCACGATGTACAGCCGGCCACCATCGAGGCTGTAGCCGAGCGGGACGACCTGGAAAGCCGCGGTGAAGCGGGCTGCTTCGGACAGAGCCAGCGCGTCGGCGTCAATCTCCAGGACCCGGAGAACACCGGGCTCTCCGCTCGCTGTGACCGCGAGCTTCGAACCGTCGCGAGACCAGGCCAGCGGCGAGAGGTACTCGAACCCGCCTTCGACGACCCGGACGGTGCCATCGAGGCTGACCAGCGAGAGTGTGGCGGCGCTGCCGCGCGTGCCGTCGACGGCGAGGACGGCCATCCGGTCGCCCGTTGGCGATGCCGCGCCGCGGGCGTGCAGCCCGGTGAATGTGTACGGGAAGGAGGCGATGGTGCGGGCAGGCGCACCGCGGGACAGCCCGCGTACGCGGAGGTTGTCGACCCGCCGGGCGGAGTCGGGCTCGAGGTAGGCAACGGTCCGGATTTCCGAGGCAGGGATGGCCGGCGCCGCCGGCCCATCGGTAGAAACCGGGGAGGATGACGACGCCACCCATGCGGCGATGCCCGCGACCACCGCGAGCACGGCGAGCACGATGGGAACGAACGTTCGGGAAGGACCGGGAATTCGACGCAACCCGGGAGCGAGCACGCGGCAACCTCGCGCTTGCGGGCGGAAGCTCCGCCCTGGTCTTGCACCGGGTCTCGACTTCCCCGGCGCTCGGCCACCTGGCAAGGCGGTCGGTACCCCCGCTGTACCGCCGGGTACGCCCCAGAGCGGGGCGTGCCAGCACCCCTCGATGGGAGGGGCCGTGGGGCGAACGTAACAAGGCACCCGGGTCTCGTCAATCCGGGTTTACCGCACACTTCCGCACCGGGGAGCCAGCGTAGGCCGGCGGTGTGCTAGCGTTCGGCTGATGATTTGGTATCTCAACGCGCTCCAGGACAACCCTGCCGTCTTCGCTGTCTACCTTGCAGCCTGGCTTGTGGCGATTGTCACCGGGCTGGCGTTCCACGAGTTCTGTCACGCCTGGACCGCCTATCAGCTCGGCGACGACACCGCCCGGCGGAACGGGCGGCTGACCCTCAACCCGCTCGCGCACCTCGACCCGGTGGGCTCGACGCTGCTGCTCCTCTTCGGCTTCGGCTGGGCGAAGCCGACGCCCGTCAACCCGTGGCGGCTGCGAACCGGGCCCCGGCAGGGCTTCGCGCTCGTCGCGTTCGCCGGGCCGGCGTCGAACTTCTTTTTCGCCGCGCTCGCCGCCATTCCCATCCGGCTCGGGGTCGTCCAAACCTCGTTCCCGACCATCGAAGCCGTCATCCGGCGGGGCTCCGGCGAGGACTACCTCTGGCTGTTCCTCTCGTTCATCATCACGCTCAACGTGCTCCTGGGGATATTCAACCTCATCCCCATTCCGCCGCTCGACGGGTTCAAGGTCGTGACCGGGATCGCGCCCCGGGAGGTCGCCCGGGCGCTCGAGCAGCTCGCCCCGTGGGGGCCGGGCATCCTGATGACCCTCATTGCCATCGGCTTCCTGACGGGCTTCAGCCCGCTCGGCTGGCTGATCGGGCTCGTGTACGACGACGTCTTGCGGGTGATTGTCGGTACCTGACCAGGTTGCCCGGGGCGCCGTCGGGAAGTGCCGTTGTGGTAGCCTACAGGGAGCGGCAGGAGGCACGGCCTGCGCGTTCGCGGGTGGGTCCCATGGCAGAGAATCGCATCGCCATCATCGGCACCGGTCTCATCGGCGCCTCGATCGGGCTGGGCCTTGCCGCCCGCCCGAACCGCAACTACGAAATTGTCGGCGTCGACCGCGACCGCACGCATGCCCGCGCGGCGAAGAAGCTCGGCGCCCTGGACCGCGAGGTCGGGTCGCTGGAGGAGGCGGTGGAGCGGGCCGGGATGGTCATCATCGCGACGCCGGTCGTGGCGGCGCGGCGCATCCTGGAGGACGTGGGGCGCTACCTTGTGCCCGGCGCCGTGGTGACCGACGTGTGCAGCACCAAGGCCGAAGTGATGCGCTGGGCAGCCGAATACCTCCCGGAGAACGTCCACTTCGTCGGCGGCCACCCTATGGCCGGCCGCGAGAAGAGCGGTCCGGAAGCCGCGTCGGCCTCACTGTTCGAAGGCGCGACGTGGGCCGTCACGCCGTCCCCGCGGGCCGATGAACGCGCGGTCCAGGCTGTCCTGGGGCTGATTGAAGCGCTGGGGGCAATCCCGCTCTACATCGACCCGGCAGAGCACGACCAGTACGCCGCCGCGGTGAGCCATGTTCCGCTTTTGGCTTCGGTCGCGCTCTTCCGCATGGTGCGCGACAGCCAGGGCTGGGAGGATGCCGCGCTCCTTGCAGGCCCCGGCTTCCGGGATGTCACCCGGCTCGCGAGCGGCGACCCGACCATGGCGCGCGACATCATGCTCACCAACCGCGAGGCCGTGATTCACTGGATCGGCCGGCTGCAGCAGGAGCTTTCGACCATTAGGGCGGCACTCGAGGCCGGCCCTGAGCCGATCTACGACCTGTTCAAGTCGACGCAGCTGGACCGGGACACGTTCATCCAGAATCCGCCGCAGCGGCGCCGGCCCGAGGGGATCGAACCGCCTTCGGCCCGCGATGCCATCGGCCGGATGTTCGTGGGAGGGCTCTACGACAGGATCAAGGAGACCACCGAGCGGCTGCCCACGGCACCGCGCGACGATGCTGACCTGAAACGCAAGCTCGGCATTGAGGATGACCGGCTGTGAAGGTGAGCCGGCCGGCCCGCATCAGGGCCACCATTCACGTCCCGCCGGATAAATCGATCTCGCACCGGGCGCTCATCTTCAATGCGATTGCGACCGGGCGGGCGACGGTTGAGCACATCCTCGACTCGGATGATGTGCGCTCAACGGCGCGCTGCCTTGCGGCCCTCGGCGTGCCGATTGACTGGCCGGAGGGCTCCGCGGTAGCACATGTGACCGGGCAGGGGCTGCACGGGCTCTTCGAAGCCGAGGACGTACTGGACTGCGGCAACAGCGGCACGACCATGCGCCTGCTGCTCGGCCTGCTCGCCGGGCACCCGATCCTTTCGGTCCTCACGGGGGACAGGTCGCTCCGGTCCCGGCCGATGGCGCGGGTCATCCAGCCGCTGCGAACGATGGGTGCGCACCTTGCAGCCCGGCGCGGGGACACGCTCGCCCCGGTAGTCATCAAAGGCGGCAGTCTCCGCGGCATTGCATACCAGTCCCCGGTCGCCAGCGCGCAGGTGAAATCCGCTATTCTGCTCGCCGGCCTCTACGCGGAGGGGGAAACCGCAGTCGCCGAGCCCAGCCGCTCGCGCGACCACACCGAACGGCTGCTCACCGCGATGGGCGCGCCCCTGACGAGCGACGGGCTGACGGTCCGGGTGCGGCCGGCAGACCGGCTCAGCGCCGTCTCGGTCCGGGTGCCCGGGGACATCTCCAGCGCTGCGCCATGGATGGTGCTGGGCGTGTGCCACCCGGATGCCGAAATCGTGCTGGAAGGCGTCAACGTCAACCCGACGCGGACCGGCATCCTCGACATCCTGCGGGCGATGGGCTGCGACCTCGAACTGGTCGAGGAGCGGACCTCCGGCGGCGAGCCGGTCGCCGACATCGTCGTGCGTTCGAGCCAGCTCCGCGCGACCTCCGTCGGCGGCGAGCTGGTCCCGCGGGCAATCGACGAGCTTCCGCTCGTGGCGCTGGCGGCCTGCTTCGCCGAAGGCACGACCGTCGTGCGGGATGCGGCAGAACTCCGGGTCAAGGAATCCGATCGCGTCAGGACCGTGGTCGAAGCGCTCGGGCGCCTCGGCGCGGCAATCCGGGAGCGCGAGGACGGCTTCGAAGTCGATGGCCCGGTCCGGCTCCGCGGAGCCCGCGTCCACGCGCACGGCGACCACCGCATCGGCATGCTGGGCGCCATTGCCGGCTGCCTCGCCGAGGGCGAGACGGAGGTGCTCGACGATGCGGTGGGTGTCTCGTACCGGGCGTTCTGGGACGACCTGCGGGCGGCCACCTCCGGCGAGGCGATGGCGCGGTGAGCGAAAAGCCGCTCGTTGTCGTCCTTCACGGCCCCTCCGGCGTCGGCAAGGACTCGGTGATTGCCGAGCTGAAGAAGCGCCTCGGCATCCACCGGGCCACAAGTTCGACCAACCGCGCCCCGCGGGACGACGAGCGCCACGGCGTGGACTACTACTTCATCAGCGACGCCGAGTTCCGCCAGAAGATTGCGAACGGCGAGTTCGCAGAGTGGGCGGAAGTGTACGGGGACCTGAAGGGGCTGGAGCGGTCAGAAATCGAAGGGCCGCTCGCCGAGGGCCGGGATGTCATTATCCGCACCGACGTCCAGGGCGCGCGGACGTGGCGGAAGAAGCTCGAAGGCGCCGTGTTCATTTTCCTGATGGCGGAGGACCGGGAGGCGCTGCGCGCGCAGCTGGTCGGGCGAGGGAGCGAGGACGCGGAGAGCCTCGCGCGGCGCATTGCAGCGCTTGAGGACGAGCTCGACGACATCGAGAACAACGACTACGTCGTCATCAACCGGCACGGCCGCCTCGAGGAGGCCGTCAACGAGATCGCGGAGATCATCAGGCGGGAGAAGGAGAATCCGAACCGGCCGCCCGCGCGGCTCATCGGGTGACCCTGCCAGCGGGCCGCCCGTAAGATCCGCGCAACGCCTGCACCCGGAGACGCATCGATGGACCCTTCGCTTGCCCAGCTCTTCAGCCTTGACGGCAAAGTTGCCCTCGTGACGGGGGCGTCGAGCGGGCTCGGGGTGGCCTTCGCACGGGGGCTCGCCCGGGCCGGGGCGAACGTGGTCGTCACGGCACGGCGACAGGAGCTCATCGAACAGACCGCTGCGATGCTGCGGCAGTACGGCGTCGAGGCCGAGGCGTACCCGGCGGATATTACCGACGAGCAGCAGTTCGAGCGGCTGTTCGAACGGACCGTCGAGCGGTTCGGGCGACTCGATATCATGGTTAACAATGCCGGCTACACCGACCGCTCCGGCCTGCGGCACGACCTCGGCAGCTTCAAGCGGATGCGGTCGGTGGTCGAACTGGACCTGCTGGCGACGATCAACGGCTGCCGGCTTGCGGCCCGGCAGATGCTGGCCCAGGGGACTGGCGGGGTCATCATCAACATCAGCTCAATCCTCGGGCGCGTCGGGAGCGAGTTCCGCGCAGCGTCGTACCACGCGGCGAAAGGCGGGGTCGATGCGCTGACCCGCGTGCTGGCGCTCGAATACGCCCGCGAGGGCATCCGGGTGAACGCCATCGCACCGTCGTACTTCGACGGGACGGAGCTGATGGGCAAGGTCTTCGAATCCACCCCGGGCACGCGGGACCAGGCCATATCGCGGACGCCGATGGGGCGGCTCGGCCAGCCGGAGGACCTCGAGGGCGCGATTATCTACCTTGCTTCAGATGCGTCGAAGTTCGTGACCGGGCACATCCTGTACGTGGACGGCGGTTGGACTGCGGGCGGCGGCTATCACCAGATCGCCCCGCCTTGGGAGACGGAGCCGGGCCACCAGCGGTTGGGGTAGAACTCACACCAGGACCACGCGGCAGCGGTGCTGATGGACAAAAGGAAGCCCGGGAGTTCCCGGGCTTAGGCGTCACAACTGGCGACCCCGAGCGGATTCGAACCGCCGATCTCCACCTTGACAGGGTGGCATGTTAGACCACTACACCACGGGGCCAGACTCGCTCATGGTACGGTCGTGCCGGCTCCCGGGCAAGCCGAGGCTGCCCCGGGGGCGCGGGCTTCAAGGAAGTCCCGGGCCGCGTCGAAGATGCGCCGGGCGACCGGTGCGCCGGGGCAGTGAGCCTCGACCGGGCGCCTCTCGAACTCGCCGTAGTAGCGCGTGAAGAGACTGTCGCGACCGGGAGCAAGCCGCGCAGACGCTTCCGCAAGGGCCGCCCGCTCGGCCGGACCCGGCGCCCAGCCGGGGCTGCCGTCATCGGTCCAGCAGCAGGAGGCGAGGAGCGCCTCGACGGAGTCGATGCCGACGCGAATGGCGGCGAGCCCGGCATCGGTAATCTCTCCGGCCTGGAGCGCATCCTCGAGCGCGCGGTCAGCAGCCGCGCGCCATGCCCGCACACCGCCGATGCCCGGCGGAGCCAGGAGGTGGAGCGCTGCGGGAAGCGCGAGCGCGGGGATGCGGTCGACCGCATCCAGCACGGACCCGGGCAGCCCGGGTGGAACTTTCGAGAGGACGATACGGTCGCCATTCATCGCCGCAGGGCGCCGGCCGTGGCCCGGCCCGAGAAGACCCTCGAGCCAGGCTTCGAAGCCAGGAAGTTCAGCGGTGCTCATCCCGGTACGCACCCGCAGCGCGTGGTGTTTCGCCTCGACGCCAGCGATGCAGAACGGGACGGAGCCTGGGCTCCGGGTCTTTCGATCACATTCATTCGTGAGGGCCCGGCGACGGATGCCGCCGGCATCGTACACGCTCTTCGGCGACGCTGTGCAGATGTTTGGGGCACGGGTGCAGCGTGGGAGTGCCGGCTAGCCCCCGGCGAGCATCCGCCGAAGGTCGCCGATGGTGGCGTGCGGGCCGTCGCCTCCAGCGGCAGCAATCCGGGTCGCGAGTTCCCGGACGAGGCGGTTCGCCGGGGTCGGGACGCCATGGAGCGCACCGAGCAGGACGATCTCGCCGTTAAGGTAGTCAACTTCGGTGACGGTGTGTCCCCGGAGTACGCTCTGGAGCGTCGAACTCCCGGCCCGGCCTTCGCCCGCGACCGGTACCGAGCGGTAATGACGGGTGACACGCTCGGCGTATTCGGCGGGGGAAACCGCGCGGATCCCGGCGGCCTGGTAGCAGGCCTCGCCTTCGGCGCGCAGCAGGGCAAGGAAATCGCCGACCTCGCCCCCTGCGCCCCAGGAGCTGGTCCCGAGGATGACATCGAGCCCGTTGCCCAGGTTCAGCAGCAGTTTGCGGTACTTGAGGGCCAGGGCATCGTCGACGGCCTCGCTGCGGAAGCCGGCGCCGTCGAGCGCGCCGCAAACAGCGCGAATCAGCGGGTCGGTGCCGCGCGGGTATCGCCCGGCATGGAGGCATCCGCTGAGCGGTGCCCCCGAGGCGAGGATGACCCCCGGCTCGAGGTGGGTGGCCGGGAGCGCGACGAGCATTGCGTAGACATCGGTAAACCGGCGTGCTGCGAGGCGCTCGTTCTCGACGCCGTTCTGCGCACAGACCACCGGAACCCTGCAGCCGGCCGCTCGTTCGAGTTCGGCGAGCGCGGCTGCGGTGTCCTGGGTCTTCATGCAGAGGAGGACGACGTCGTCAGCACGCCACACCACCTCTGCCGGGCTTCCCGCAGCCGGGATACGCAGCCGCCGTTCGCCCTCGGGCGTGCGGAACAGCAGGCCCTCTGAGCGGACCGCCTCGAGGTGCCTGCCCCGGCAGATGAGAACCACCTCGTGTCCGGCTTCGAACAGGCGGGCGCCGATGGTCCCTCCGACGGCGCCGGCACCGTAGACGACGAAGCGGGTCACCGCTCGCTTCCCCCGGCGTGGTCAGCGGGAAGGTCGGCCGCCGGCCGGGGCACCGGGGCCGGCCGGAGCGCCTCGAAGGCGGCCTGCAGCACGATGAGGCCGAGCCCGGCGAAGAGAACGAAGTCGCCGAGGGAGTAGATGTTGGTCCCGTAGATCGGCAGGTCAACGATGTAGCGGTCGGAGAGCCAGAAGAAACGGATATCGTCGCGCCGGAGGACGACGTCTTTCCCGTGATTGGTCTGCCGGCCGATGTCGGCTTCGGTGACCTCGGGGAAGGCTCCAGACCGCTCGAGGATTTCGTAATCGATCGGCATCGCGCCGCCATGGGCGGTCATCGGAACGACGTTCAGCAGAATGCCGGCTGCGACGAGCCATGCGCCCAGGAACCGGCGGAAATGAAGCGCAAGACCAGCAAGGGCGATCGTGGTGACGAGGAAGAGCAACCGCCGGGCGGCTCCGGCGGCGCCGTCGAGCGGCATGTACGAGATGGCGAGTTGCTGCGCGAGGAAGATGGCTGCAGCGACCCCCAGGACAGCAACATCGCCCGCATGGCGTTTCATGCGGGCGATTGTCGCGAATTTCCTGACCGGCTGCAGGGGCTGTTCCCCCTGCGGACTACCAGGACTGATAGGGGGCCGCGCCAGCGAGGGCGATGATGGCGAGCGCCGAAACGGAGATGGCGAGCGAAACGAGGCGGCGAGTCACGAGCGGGTTCCTCCAGGACCGTGTTGTCGGGCCCGAAGGTAAGCACCCGGTTATCGCGAAATTCTCGCGAGCTACGCGACCGGACCGGGATTACACCGCTACGCCGGCTGCGATGGCCGCGCGCAGTTCGAAGAAGCGCTCGGGCAGGGGCTCGCCCAGCTCCTGCTCGTACAGCTCGGCGTACTGGTCGATGAAGTGCAGCGCCTGAACCGCCTGCCCCGCGCGGCTCCGGTAGCGGGCGAGTTCGTAGGCGGCCTCCTCGTTGAAGCGATCGTTGCGGAGGATGCGTTCGAGGCAGAGAACGGCGGACTCGAAATCGTTCCGCGCGGCGAAGTACCCGGCGAGGGCGGCAAGGGAAGCGTGCGCGGCCTCGTGCAGGCGCGTGCGGACGCCGGCCGCCCATTCTGACTCGAACACCTCCGCAAACGGACCCTCGTAGAGCTCGAGCGCCTCCTGGAAGGCGAGGGCCCGCTCCTTGCTGCCGGGCTGCGCCCGGTGGGCCCGCTCGACGGCAGCCTCGAACTTCTCGACGTCCCATTCGAACTGGCCCTCCGGGTTCAGGAGATACGCACCGTCCTGCTTGACGACGCAATCCTGGTAGAGGGCCCGGCGGACCCGGTAGAGGTTGGAGTGGAAGGCGGAGTTGCACTTCTCCCGAGGCAGCTCGGGATAGAGCATCTCAACCGCCTGCTCCTTGCGAATGCCATCGCGGTGCGCAAGGAGGAGGAAGAAGAGCTCCTTCGCGCGGACGCTGGCCCACTGCTCGTCGCTCACCTGCCGCCCGCCGACCGTGACCGCCACGCGCCCGAGGCTCCGCGCCACCACGCGGGGGAACCGGCCAGTGCCGGGCTCGGCATTGGGTTCGGCGGCATCGCCGCTGACGAGGAAGCTCTGGCGCTCGAGGATGTCGCGGAACCAGCGCCCCGCAGCGGGGCGGGAGGCAGCCCACTGGGCGAACATCGGGTTCTCGCGGACGAGGGGGATGAGGGACTGCGTCATCCAGGGCTGGCGGATCGCTTCAGCGCACTTCGCGAGCGACTCCTGGGCCTCGGCGCGCCGGTTCGCGCGGAACTGGGCCATGGCAACCCGGTACCAGCCAGCAGCCGCCATCGGTGCGACATCCATCTGCTCGAACGCCTCGGCGGCTTCACGGGCGAGCGAGACCGCTGAGGCGGCATTCCCGGCGGCAAGGTCGACGGCGGCCTGGCGAAGCCGGCAGTACGCGATTTCGTAGGGGTTGCCCGAAGCAAGCGCCACGAGCATTGCCCGGCGTGCGAAGAAGTCGGCCTGCTGGAGGTCGCCCTGGCCGAGGTACGCCGCGGAGAGGCCGCCGATCGCGAGGGCCGCGAGGGTCTCATCGAGGGCCTCGGTCGCGCAGATGCGGATCGCTTCCTCGAAATGCTCCTGGGCCTTCCGGAAGTGCCCGAGGGCGAGTTCGGCATCGCCGAGGGAGCCGGTAGCGTAGGCGACATTCCGGCGGTTGCCGCAGGCGATGCCTTCGGCCACGGCCTCTTCGAGGACGGCGACGGCGCTCCGGAAGTCCCCGGCGTCGAGATGTGCCATCCCGAGGTTGTTCAAGGTCCAGCCAAGGTTGGACGAGCGCCCGAGAGCACGCCAGCCCTGCGCTGCCCGGGTGAGCATCGTTACGGCAGCTGGCGCGTCGCCGTGCATGGCGAGGGCCTGGCCGAGCGTCGAACGGGCGAGCAGGTCGAGCGGCGAGACCTGGTGCCGCTCCGCCTCGTCGATGGCCAGGCGGAGGAGCTCTTCGGCGCGCTGGAAGTTCCGGGTGACGCTCAGCTCGATTTCGGCGCGCTGGAAGACCACTTCGGCGCGGAGGGCCGCATCGCCGGACCAGTCGATGGCACGGAGGTGTTCGGCCTCGGCAAGCAGCTCCTCGTGTCGGCCGAGGAGGCGGAGAGCACGCAGGCGGGCAAGGTGCGCATGAATGCGGACGGCCCCGCGGGCATCGGGGGCACCCAGGACCAGGGCCGCAAGGCGGAGGGCCTCCTCAGGGTCACCGACGTGCGCCTCGACCCGGGCCTTGAGGGCCTGGAGAAGCGGGTCCCGCTCGAGCGTGGCATGTCCCAGGGCCGCGAACGCCTCCTTCAGGAGGGAGAAGGAGCCGCGAATGACCAGGTGGTGCCCGTGGCGGGCCAGCAGCCCGGCGAGCTGCAGCTCCGTGCCCTGGCTCCGGGCCAGCTCCACTGCCTCGGCGTACCGCCCCATCCTGGTGAGGGAGGCAAGCACCTCTTCCATGGCGGCCTGGAAGCCGTCAGGGTCGGCCGCAGCAAAATCTTCGGCGATGAACTGGCGCAGAAGAGGATTCAGGCGGAACTCACGGGGCGAGAGGTGTTCGCAAAGGAAATCGCGCCGGCTCAGCCATGCGACGAGGTCCCGCCAGGCGCGGAGGCCGAACTCGATTTCGACGAAGGAGCGTTCAATTGAGGGCTGAAGCGCCAGGCGGTGGAGCACCTGGCGGAGGTCGGCCGGGACGCGGGCCCAGACTTCGCTGGCGAGGTACCGATGGAAATCGGCGGCGGAAACCCCCGAGACGGCATCCCCGGCAAGCGTCGCCATGACGCCGACCGGCCAGCCCCCGGTCTGCTCGAGGACCTGCCCCGGGTCCGACCGGGCGCCGGTCACCTCGATGGCGGCACGAACCTCGTCGGCCGAGAAGGCGAGTACGGTGGCATCGATGACCGTCACCTCGCCAGTCGCGACCCGCTCGTTGATGGCCGGGAGGAACGGGAGTTCGCGGCCGACCAGCACGACCTCGTGTCCGTCGGTCATCGCTTCGATCAGCCAGCCGAGGAGCTGGAGGGACTCGTGCGAGTCGGCGAGTTCGTGCACGTTGTCGATGACGAGAAGAAGCGGGCGCGGCGTCGAGGCGGCGACGTCGTGGACAGCGGCTCCGATGTATGCCTGCAGGTCGCTCAGCCGGAGGGCGGTCGGCGGAGGGGGAGCAAGCCGGTTGCGGTAGAGCGCGCAGCCGAGCTGGTGGGCGAGCGCCTCGGGCGCGTGGGCCGTGCTGTCGAGCGACACCCACCGCGGTTCGTAGTCGACTTCTTCGAGCGCGAGGGCCACGGCAGTCGACTTGCCGAAGCCGGCGGGAGCGATAACCGCGATCACGCCGCTCCCGATCGCTTCGTGGATGCGGGCCACGACCGCGGGCCGGGCAACCAGGCGCCGGGGGAGACGCGGCACGGCGATCCGCCCACCAGGGTTTGCCCGCGGCCGCGTGGAGGTCGTGAGTGTTGCCGTCATGTTCCTGCGCAATGGTACGCCGGCAAACGGCTGGTCGCCAGACAGTTCCGGTTGACGTTCATCGTCGACCGGGTGTTATGGTGAGGGCGCCAGCGCCCCCGCTGTTGGTGATGCACATGCGATGGTTGTTCCTGCCTGCGCTCGTTGCCGGGGCGGCCCTGCTCGCTGCCGCTGCCGCCCTCGAGGCGCCGGCCAGGGCGGCGGGGCCTTGCGGCACCAGTCACGACGCCCTCGACACCGAGGAAATGCAGTTCATCCAGCTCGTTCAGGCGTGGCGGGACCAGCACGTCTCGCCGTCGACGCCGCTCCAGGTTTCGGGCGCCCTGAACGCCGCCGCGGCATGGTTCGCGCAGTGGCAGGTCGACAACGGCGCGCCGGGCGGCCACACCGATGGTCTCGGACGGTCCTGGCCGCAGCGGGCCCTCGACTGCGGCTATTCGGGCACGACCTCGTCGGGTACGCCCTACGCGTACGGGAGCGGCGAGGGCATCCGTGCGTACGCGGCGAGCCAGCCGCTGGTCATCAGCGCGGCCCAGGCGGCAGCGGACATCACCTACCCGGGGAGCGGCGTCTGGGCGTCGACGCCTTCGTCGTCGCTCCCGTTCAAGTGCGTTGGGGCGGCCCGAGCATCCAGCACCGATGGCAAGCGGGTCGCCTGGGTCATCGTGATCGCGCAGTACCCCGCGAACCAGCCGTGCCCGGGAGCAGCGACCCTGCCACCGGCCTCGCCGAGCGTCACCTCGACGCCGACCCCGACCCGGACGCCGACGGCGACGCCCACGGCCACGCCGTCACCGACGCCCACGCCGGGCCCGCGGGGCGACGGCGCGTCGGTCACGATCTGGCAGGGGTGGAACCTGGTGATGCTCCCAGCCGGGCCGGTCGAGCAGGTGCTCGCCAGGGCTTCGGGATGCTACGCGGCGGTGTACCGGTTCGACGGCGTGCAGTGGCGGAGGTACATCCCGGGGGCACCGGGGTATGTCAATTCGCTGCATGTGCTCGACGGCGGGCCGGTCTGGGTCGCCGGCACCGCGGCCAACTGCGGACTGGTCCTGCTCTGACGCGGGGATGGGCTAGAGGGAGCCGGGGAGCACCGTAAACCCGGGGGAGTTCGCGATGGCCTGGCCGAGCGTCGCCAGGGCAGCGACGCACACGAGGGCGATGAGGGCGAGGATGAGGGCGTACTCGGCCAGTCCCTGCCCTTCTTCGCGGGCGTGCGAAGCGGCGCGGGCCGCGAGCCACGTAGCGAGTCGTTTCATGCAGGCAAACCCCCGGGTAGTCTCTCCCTGCAGAAAAGTTCGGCCCTTCGCGACGGTTGGAGCCGGGCGGGGCCGGGAGAGATTGCGTAACGCAGCCGTGAACCCGGTTTACCCGGGGTTTACATCAACCGGGGCGGAGTAAGCTCGGAGCGCTGCCGCCACCGCAAGCGGGACATCGGTGATAACCGTGGCCGCGCCGGCGGCCCACAGCCGCTCGAGCGTCGGCTGCACCGGGTCGCGCTCCTTCAGCGTCCATGCAGCGAGTTCGATGCCGTACCGGGCCAGCTCGTCGCCGAGCGCAATGCCGAGGTCGGCGATTCGGAACACCGTGCCGATGTCGACCATCCACTCGATGGCCGCCGGCACGAGGCCACGCAGCTCCTCGAAGCGGGCTTCGAGGTACTGCTGCGGGGTGGTGTAGGGATTCCGGGCAAGCGGTGAATCGTCCCAGAAGCCGTGGATGCCGCGCTGCCGCGGATACGGCGCCTGGCGCCGGCCGGGCGTGTAGTTCAGGAAGAGGGTCGGGTCAAAGGCAACCGGGACGCGCGAGAACTTGCGCAGGTTCCACGGCGACTGGGAGCCGACGACCACCTGCGACGCGACGGGAGCGAGGGCCTGTTCGAGCCGCTCCACGCGGGAGGGCGAAATCGGGCGATTCAGCTTCAAATCGACCTGCAGCACAGTCGACGAGCCCCGGATCGCATCGATGACCTCTTCGAGCAGCGCAAGGCTTTCGCCGGTGGAGCGGTAGGTGACCGCCCGGAGTGCGAACGTGGTGTGGTCGGACACGCGGCCGGCCCCGGTGGTTTGCGCATCGAGCGAGGCGTCGTGGAAACAGACCAGGCCGTCATCGGCGGCGAAGCGGACGTCGACCTCGAGGCGGGGAACGCCGGCTGCGACGCATTCGCGGACGGCTTCGAGCGAGTTGGGCGCATGGGCGCCTGAGAGGGCCGCCGAGTGGCAGCAGATGGTCCGCCGCCGGCCCGCGACCTCGGGCAGCAATGCGAGCCGCAACCCTTCGTCGTCGACGTCCACGGATTGAGCGTACGCCGGCGGGCGTTAAGGAACGAGCGGAATGCCGTGCGCGCCCGGGCGTGATGCTGGACCCGGATGCGGGGGCGAGGTAACGTAAATGCAGCGGTATCGGTACGTCGCGGAGTTGCCGCGACGCGAAAGGCCCGTGATATACTCCCGCGCGTCCTGAGGGGGCCGCTAGCTCAACTGGCAGAGCAGCTGACTCTTAATCAGCCGGTTGGAGGTTCGAGTCCTCCGCGGCTCACCAGCTCCCTGTTCGACCGCCGGGCAGCCACGCGGCCGCCCGGGCACTTCGTGGGGAAGTGTCGGAATCGGCAGACGAGCATGACTTAGGATCATGTGCCGCAAGGCGTAGGAGTTCGAGTCTCCTCTTCCCCACCACTCGAGCTCAGCCGGGCGGCCAGCACCGGTCACTGCCGGCAATGCCGGGCGCGAAAGGAGAAGGGATGCCGCTACTCGAGGTCAAAGACCTGCGCACGTACTTCTACACGCAGGAGGGCGTCGTCAAGGCGGTCGACGGCACCTCGTACGTGGTCGAAGAGGGGGAGACCCTCGGGCTCGTCGGGGAATCCGGGTGCGGGAAGAGCGTTTCGGCGCTCTCGATTCTCCGGCTCATTCCGCAGCCGCCCGGCAAAATCGTCTCCGGCGAGATCATCTTCAAAGGGCGCGACCTGCTGAAGCTGGACGAGGACGAAATCCGGAAGGTCCGCGGCAACGAGATCGGGATGGTCTTCCAGGAGCCGATGACCTCGCTCAACCCCGTCCTCACCATCGGGCGCCAGCTGACGGAGACGCTCGAGCTTCACATGAACCTCCACGGCCAGGCGGCTCGCGACCGCGCCGCGGAACTGCTGGAAATGGTCGGCATCCCCGAGGCGAAACGCCGCCTGGACGATTACCCGCACCAGTTCTCGGGCGGGATGCGCCAGCGCGTCATGATCGCCATGGCGATGAGCTGCAACCCCAAGCTGCTCCTCGCCGACGAGCCGACGACAGCGCTGGACGTGACGATCCAGGCGCAGATCCTCGAAGTCATGAACCGGCTGAGCCGGGAGTTCGGGACGGCGGTCATCATCATCACCCACAACCTCGGCGTGGTGGCACGCTACGCCGACCGGGTGAATGTGATGTACGCGGGCCGGGTCATCGAGACCGCCTCCGCGGTGGAGCTGTACCGGAATCCGAAGCACCCGTACACGGTCGGGCTGCTCAACTCCGTGCCGCGCCTCGATGAGCGGCGCAAGGAGAAGCTCATTCCGATCGAGGGCCTTCCGCCGGACCTCGCCCATCTCCCGCCGGGCTGCCCGTTCTACCCGCGCTGCGCGTGGCGGGTGGACCGCTGCCGCGAGGAGTATCCGCCCTTCAACCTCGTAGGCGAGAAGCACTACGCCGCCTGCTGGGAATCAGAACGTGTCCGCCGGGAGGTGCCCGTTGGCGCAGCAAACTAGCTCCACCGCACGGCAGGGTCGCGCCGCCATCGGCGATACCCTCGTCAAGGTCGAAGGCCTCAAGGTCTACTTCCCGGTCACCTCGGGCATCATCTTCCAGCGCAAGGTCGCCGACGTCCGCGCGGTCGACGGCATTTCGTTTGAAATCCGGCGCGGCGAGACGCTCGGCCTCGTGGGTGAGTCGGGGTGCGGCAAGAGCACGACCGGCAAGGCGATCCTGCAGCTGACCCGGCCGACGGAAGGGTCGGTCATTTTCGACGGCACCGACCTGACCAAGGTGAAGGGCGGGGAGCTCCGCCGCTTCCGCCGGCGGATGCAGATGATCTTCCAGGACCCCTACGCGAGCCTGAATCCGCGCATGTCCGTGGGGAGCATCATCAGCGAGCCGCTGACCATCCATAAGCTGGCGAGCGGCAAGGAGAAGAAAGAGCGGGTCCAGCAGCTGCTCCAGACGGTTGGCCTGAACCCGTATTTCGCGAACCGGTTCCCGCACGAGTTCTCGGGCGGGCAGCGGCAGCGCATCGGCATCGCCCGCGCGCTTGCGGTGCAGCCGGACTTCATCGTGTGCGACGAGCCGGTCTCGGCGCTCGATGTCTCGATCCAGGCCCAGATCATCAACCTGCTCCAGGATCTGCAGGACCAGTTCGGGCTGACCTATCTGTTCATCGCCCACGACCTTTCGGTGGTCCGGCACATCTCGGACCGGGTCGGGGTGATGTACCTCGGCCACATGATGGAGCTGACAGACCGGGACTCGATTTTTGAGAACCCGCTCCACCCGTACACAAAGGCGCTCCTTTCGGCGGTCCCGATTCCCGACCCTGACGTCGAGCGAAAACGCGAGCGGATCATCCTCCTCGGCGACGTGCCGAGCCCGCTGCGGCCGCCTCCCGGCTGCGTCTTCCACACGCGCTGCCCGATCGCCATTGACGAGTGCCGCGCCCGGCGCCCCGACTGGCGGAACGTGGGCACGGCCGACCGCGAGCACTGGGTCTGGTGCCACCGGGTCTAGCGTCGCCAGTTCTCGCGAGGCTGACAGCACAGGAAGGGGGCTCCGTGGCAGAGCCCCCTTTTCCGTATGGCAACGGGGGAGGGCCCGACTCTATCAGGCGGGCGCGGGCTGCAGGGCCCGGTTCACGCGCGGCATGACCTCGCGGGCGAGGAGCTCCATCGACTGACGCCAGGGCCCGGGCTGGTCGGCATAATCGAATCCCAGGACAAGCAGCGTCCCGAAGCCGCCGACCTGGCGGTCCATCTCCAGGAGCTTTTCCGCCACCGTCTCCACCGAGCCGACCAGCCAGCCGTGGTCGACAAAATACTCGGGCGTCAGGTCGGCGGGGGCGACGTTCGGGTCGGACGTCATCCATTGCGCGAAATCGAAGGCCCGGAAGAGGGGCAGCAGGTATTCACGCTCCTGCCGGCCCATGTTCCCTTCGAGGCACCAGCGCCGGGCTTCGGCATCCGTCTCGGCGACGAACACCTCGCGAACGATGCGCCAGATGGCACGGTTGGGGTCGCGCCCGGCCGTGCGCGCGGCTTCTTCGTAGACCTCCCAATGGGTGGCGATGTAGTGCGGGCTGAGGTTGAGGCTCATGGGGATGAAGCCGCGCTCGCCGGCCAGCCTGAGGGTATCTGAGCGGGGGCTCAGCCCTGCGATGCCGATGGGCGGGTGGGGTTTCTGGAACGGCTTCAGGTGGTGGTACAGCAGGCCATCGACCATGGGCGGAGGCACGTGGACGGTCCAGTACTGGCCCTCGTAGCGCATCTCGCCCTCCGCCTCCCAGATGCGCAGGATGATGTCGAGGGCTTCGGCGGTCATCCGGCGGTTTTCGCCGGCCGCACCGTCCACGTTGAAGAGGTGCCAGTCGGAGGGCAGGCCGCTGGACCCGACCCCGAACATGAACCGTCCCTGGGCAAGGTGGTCAAGGTAGGCCACGCGGGCGGCGAGCTCCGCCGGGTGGTGGTAGGGGAGAAGGTGCGCGCCCGGCGCCAGCTTGATGCGGCTGGTCTGGAGGAGGGCCTGCGCGATGAGCAGGTCCGGCGCAGGAACGGGCTCCCAGATGGCGGTGAAGTGCTCGCCGATCCAGGCCTCGTCGTAGCCCAGCTCGTCGGCCCACCGGATCATCTGCAGGTCCCACTGGGCGCCGTCGTAGGGGGAGCGCTCCGGCGGATGGGTAGGCATCATGAAGAGTCCGAGTTGCATGGTCACCTCCGCCGGCGAGCCTAGCACACGATAGACGCGTTTAATAGCAGAGATGTGATTTTCTTGACGAACGTCAAGGCGTCGGGGAGGGGGTCGCCGGAGGCGTCGCGGTCCCGGCGGGAGCGGTCGGGCTGACGGTCGACGCCGGGGTTCCTGTCGCCGGCGTCCGTGTTGGGCTCGGCGAACGGGTCGGCGAGGGCGAGGGGCTCGGCGAGGGCTGCTGCGTCGGCGTTGCCGTCGGCTCCGTTCGCGGCGTGGGTGTCGCCGTCGGTTCGGGGACGCTGGTCGGTACGGGCGTCGGCACCGGAGTCGGCGCCTGCGAGTTTCCCCCGCCGGTGAGCAGCGCCGCCCCGAGCACCCCGAGGCCAATCGCAAAGAGCACGACGCCGAGCACCGCGAGGAGGGTGTACCAGGCGGGCCCGCTGCGCTTGCGGGGCGGCGGGCCCGTTGGCCTCCGGATGCGGGCCGTGGTATGCCGGCGCAGCTCGGGCGGGCGGCCGGGAGGCGCTGCGACCGGCGCGGCGGCCGCAGGCGGGGCAACGCCCGCCAGCGCTGCGCCGAACGCCTCGAGCCCCGGATAGCGAGCAGCGGGGTCGATCGCGAGCGCGCGGGCCAGCACGGCTTCGAGGGCCGCGGATGCGCCGGGTGCGAATCGGCGGAGGGGCGGAGCAGGAGCCGCGAGCCGCTGCCCGGCGACGGCGGCGGGGGTTGCGCCGGCCCAGGGCAGGCGGCCGGCGGCCGCCTCATAGAGCGTCAGCGCAAGGGCGTACTGGTCTGACGCCGGGGAGGGAGATTCGCCCTGGATCACCTCCGGGGCGAGGTAGGCGATGGTGCCGAGGATGTCGTTCGCCATCGCCGGCGAAAGGGTGCGACCGAGCGTTTCGGCCACGCCGAAGTCGGCGAGCTTTGCCACGCCGTGCTCGTTGACGAGGATGTTTTCGGGCTTGACATCGCCGTGGATGATGCCCTGTTCGTGGGCGTAGGCAAGCGCAGACGCCACCTGGCGGCCTAGCCGCACGACCTCGCGCTCGGTCAGCCGGCCCTGGGTGGCGATGAGCTGCCGCAGCGTGTACCCGTGCACGTATTCGGTCACGATGTAGCGACGCCCGGCGAACTCGCCCGCGTCGTAGACTGCGACGATGTTCGGATGCTGGAGCCGCGCGACCACGCGGGCCTCGCGTTCGAATGCGGCCACGGCCTCCGGGTCGATCGCCTCGGTCAGCGCGGCGTGGAGCGCCTTGACCGCCACCCAGCGGCCGAGGCGGAGGTCTTCCGCAAGCCAGACTTCGGCCATGCCGCCGGTTCCGAGCAACCGCTCGAGGCGGTATCGTCCATCGATGATGTCCGCTGCGGAGAGCGTCAGGTGATCCTCCAGCAGGCGTTCTCCCGGGAACGGGCGGTCGAGCTCGCGCTCCTCACCGGGCCGCTGCTGCTGCTCGGGATCGGGTGGCGGTCACTTGCGGCCGCCGGGTTCGAGCTGCCCGGGAGCATGGTTCGCATCGTAACGCAGGCAGCGCTTTGCGTGATCGCGATGCACGCCGCCGTCCGCTTCGGCGCACCCCGTGCGCGGCCTGAACTGCTGCCGCTCGTGGCGGTGCTTGCGCTCCTCGGCATCGTGATGGTGGCCCGGCTGGCGCCGGGCTCAGCGGGCGCGCAGGCGAACTGGCTGGCGGTGGGATTCGCAGCGTTCGCGAGCGGCATCGCAGCGGGACGGATGCCGCAGCGCCTCCGCTCGCTCACGTACACAAGCGGCCTGCTCGCGGTGCTGGTGCTGGTTGCGACCGGCATCTTCGGCGAGACCATCAACGGGGCACGCCTCTGGCTGCGGGTCGCAGGACAGTCGGTCCAGACGACGGAATTCATCAAGGCGTTCCTTGTGCTGTTCCTTGCGGGGTACCTGGCCGACGCCGGCGGCGCGCTCAGCAGGCCCCTGCCGCGGGTCCGCGCGGCAACGGTCCCCGGAGCCGTCTATGTGCTGCCGCTGGCGCTGGTGCTTGCGGGCGCCGTGCTCGCACTGGCGCTGCTGCGGGACCTCGGTTCGATTGCGCTGCTCCTCCTGCTGGCGATTGCGCTCGTCTACGTTGCAACCGGGCGGGCCGTATTTGCGTTCATCGGCGCAGGGCTCGTCATTGCAACGGGCATGGTGGGCTATGCAGCCTTCGGACACGTGCAGGCGCGGGTCGATGCCTGGCTCGACCCCGGCGCCGATCCTGCCGGGTCCGGCTACCAGTCACTGCAGGCGACGTACGCCGTCAACGCCGGGGGCATCCTCGGCGAGGGGCTCGGCCGGGGGGTGCCTGACGTGGTCCCGGCAGCATCGACCGATTATGTCTACGTCGCGGTGGCCGAAGAGCTGGGCATGGCCGGGGCGGCCGGCGTCGCCCTCGTGTACCTTGCCCTCCTGCACGCGGGCCTGCGCGTGGCTGCCGAGGCACGCGACAGCTACACCCGGCTGCTGGCTGCGGCAGTCGCGCTGCTTATCGGCATCCAGGCGGCGGTCATCATCGCCGGCAACCTCCGGCTGATCCCAACGACGGGCATCACGCTGCCGTTCGTCAGCTATGGCGGGTCGAGCCTCGTGGTCAACCTTGGTCTGGTCGGGCTGCTGCTGGGGCTTTCCCACACGTCGCGGGCGGGGGCGGCCCCGCAGCCAGATTAGAGCCGCACGAGGCGGACGTTGTAGATGCCGTCGATGGCTTCAACCTGGGCGAGCTGGTCCGGGGTCGGCTCTTCGTCGACGGCGATGAGCATGAGCGCGCGCCCGCGGGGAGCCCGGCGGCCGACCTGCATCGACTGGATATTGATGTCGAACTGGCCGAGGAGCGTCCCGACGCGGCCGATCATCCCGGGCCGGTCTTCGTTGTCGCAGACGATGATGCACATGCCGCGCTCCGGTGCGATGTCGACGTCGAGGCCGTTGATGAGGACGATGCGTGGCTGGGCACGTTCCACGGTGCCGGAGACCGCGACCTCTGCCTCGCTGGTGCGCACCTTCACGCTCACGAGGTTGAGAAACACCTCGTGGGACGCCCGGGTCGTCTCGCGGATATCCCATCCGCGGCCGGCGGCGACGAGATGGGCGTTGACGATGTTGACGTTCTCTTCGCTGATTGGGCGGAGGAGGCCACGGATAACGGCGGCCCGGAGCGGCGTCGTGTCGTGCTCCGTGATTTCGCCGTAGTACTCAATCTCAATCGCTTCGAGCTTCCCGGTGACGAGCTGGGTAGCGACCATGCCCAGCTGCTCGGCGACGCCCATATACGGCCCGACCACCTGCAGCGTCTCCGGGGCAAGGAGCGGGGCGTTGACCGCGTAGCGGGCCGGGCGGCCCTCGAGCACGTCGATAATCTGCTCAGCCACATCGATGGCGACGCGCTCCTGCGCCTCCGCGGTTGACGCGCCGAGATGCGGGGTCGTAATGATGCGCGGGTCGCCGAGCAGCGGATGGTCGGGTGGGGGCGGTTCAGCGGTAAACACGTCGACTGCGGCGCCGGCGACTTTGCCGCTGCGCACCGCCTCGGCGAGGGCCGCCTCGTCGATGATGCCGCCGCGGGCGACGTTGATGATTCGCACGCCGTCCTTCATCCTGGCAATCTCGGCGGCGCCAATCATGCCCTGCGTGGCGGCCGTAAGCGGCGGGTGGACCGAGATGAAATCGGAGAGCATCAGGAGCTGCTCGAAATCGACCGATTCGACGCCAAGCGAGCGCGCCCGCTCAACCGGAACGAAGGGGTCGACCGCGAGCACGCGCATCTCCATGGCGACGGCACGCCGGGCGACCTCGGAGCCGATTTTCCCGAGGCCGACGATCCCGAGCGTCTTGCCGCGCACTTCGGTGCCGAGGTAGCTCTTCCGGTCCCACTTGCCGGCGCGCATGGATGCATCGGCCTGCGGGATATGGCGGGCGAGCGCCAGGAGCAGGGCGATGGTGTGCTCCGCTGCGGCGATGGTGTTGCCCTGGGGCGCGTTGACGACGATGACGCCCCGCTCGGTCGCCGCGTCGAGGTCGATGTTGTCGACGCCGACACCCGCGCGGCCGACGACCTGGAGCTTCGCTGCGGCCTCGATGACCGGCCGGGTGACCTTCGTCTCGCTGCGCACGACCAGGGCCTCGTAGGCGGGAATGGCGGCGACCAGGGCATCCTGCTGGAGGCCGGTGCGGACGTCGACGTCGGCTACCCGGCGCAAGAGTTCGATGCCTTCCGGGGCGACGGGGTCAGCGACGAGGACGCGGGGACGGCGGGGTGCGGTCATTGGATGCAGCTTCTCCTTCAGGGTGGCGAGGGCGAGTTCGATGGCGGGCGGAATGCGGGTCTTGCCGGCTTCCCAGCGGCTGATGGTGCCCTGGTCGACGCCGAGGGCTTCCGCCAGTGCGCTCTGGGAGAGGCCAAGCGCAGTGCGCTCGGCGATAAACTGTTCGGGGGTCATGGCGCTATGCAGTATGCATGACGAAGGCCCGGTCATGCAAACTGCATGACCGGGCCCGGGGGCAGGAACGTCCGGGTGTCCGGGTGCAGCTAGACCCGGGCGCGAGCTTCAGCGAGAAGCTTTTCGACGACGTCGAGCGCCTCGGCGACATCGGCCTGCTGCACCCAGCCGAGATGGCCGACGCGGAAGATTTTGCCCTCGAGCTTGCCCTGGCCGCCGCCAAGGACAACCCCGAACTCCTCGCGGGCGCGACGGCTGATTGCCTTGCCGTCGACGCCTTCGGGCCACCAGACAGCGGTCACGGTGTTGGACGCAAACCGCTCATCGACGGGGACGAGCTTGAGGCCCATCGCCTTGACGCGTTCGCGGGTGTAGTTCGCAATCGCTTCGTGGCGGGTGAAGATCCCTTCGAGCCCCTCTGCGCGCATCAGCTCGAACGCCTTATCGAGCGCGTAGTAGACGGACATTGCCGGCGTCCACGGATTCTGGAGCTTCGCAAGCGAGTCACGCGTTTTCGCTGCGTCGAAGTAGAAGCGGGGCATCTTCGCCTCGGCGTTGGCGGCCCAGGCGCGTTCGCTCATGTACACGAAGGCGAGGCCCGGCGGGACCATCCAGCCCTTCTGCGACCCGGAGACGACGACGTCAAGTCCCCACCGCTCCACCGGGCACGGGATCGAGCTCATGCTACTGACGGCATCAACGAGGATGAGCCGGTCCCGGGCGCGGACCTCGCGGGCGATGGCTTCGAGCGGGTTCGTCACACCGGTCGAGGTTTCGTTGTGGGTCACCAGGACGGCCTTAATCGACGGGTCGTCGTCGAGCATCCGAGCGATGACGGCGGGGTCGGCCGCTTCGCCCCATTCGGTCGCGTAGCTGACGACGTCGGCGCCGTACGCCTTCGCAATCGACTTGAAACGGTCGCCGAAGGAGCCGATGGAGACCGAGAGCACGCGGTCGCCCGGGCTGAGGGTGTTGACGATGGCGGCTTCGAGGCCGCCGGTGCCGGAGGTCGTGAACGAGAGGACGTCGGTCGAGCTTCCGAAGACCCAGTTCAGGCCGTCGGTGACCCGGCGGAGGATCTGGGCAAACTCAGGGCCGCGGTGGTTCATCATCTGCTGCGCACCCGCTGCGAGGACTTCCTCTGGGCAGGGCGTCGGGCCGGGGATCCGCAGGTTCACAGTCAACTCCGGAGAAGTGGTGTGTCCATCGTCAGCGGTCATCGGCGATGGGTCAATCGAAGATGGCCGGGCATGCCATCGGGATATTCGAACGGCAGTTGGTTATTACTCGTACGGCTCTCTTCGACGACCCAATCGGATGCTGCAGTTGACCCGCAGATGGGCTCGGGCATATAGTCCGCCGAAAGTTACGGATTTCACAACCCCCGCCATGACGCTCGAAATCCCCGAAGTCGTCATCAACCGCCTGCCGGTGTATGCCCGCGCACTCGCCGACCTCGCGGCGCGCGGCGAGACGGTCGTGAGTTCGCAGGCGCTCGGTGAGATGCTCGACGTGACGCCGGCGCAGATTCGGAAGGACCTGAGCTATTTCGGGCGGTTCGGCAAGCAGGGGCGCGGCTACAACGTGCAGGGGCTCCTGGCCAAGCTGCGGGAGATTCTCGGCATCGACCGGCAGTGGCGGGTGTGCCTCGTGGGGGTCGGCCGGCTTGGCCAGGCGATTGCCGAGTACGGCGGGTTCGGGCCGCAGGGGTTCCAGATCGTTGCAGCCTTCGATGCGAATCCGGAAGTCGTAGGCAAGCAGGTCGGCGGCGTGACAGTGCGCCACATCGACGACCTCGACGAGTACCTGCGGGCGAACCGGGTCGACATCGGCATTGTGGCGGTCCCGGCGACGGAGGCGCAGTCGGTGGTGGATCGGCTCGTCAATGCGGGCATCAAGGCGATCCTGAACTACGCGCCGATTACGGCGCACGTGCCGCGGGATGTCACCATCCGGCATATCGACCCGGTGCTGGCGATGCAGAGCATGACCTTCTACATCAAGCGGAGCGAGAGCAGCGGGGCGAAATAGGCCGCGCCTGCGTCCCGGCCGACGCATGGCGGCGCGCGGGCATTCACTGGTGCATTGACACCATTCCGCGCAGGCGTAACAGTAGCGGGTGCGCCGCCCCGGCGCGGAGTGGAGCTATGGAGCGGAAGCTCACTGCCCGAGAAGAACAGATCGTGCGGCTGATCGCCGCAGGGAAGACGCGGAAAGAGACGGCCAGGGAGCTCGGGATTTCGCCGCACACGGTTCGCACGCACCTCCAGCGGGTCTGCTCCCGGCTGGGCGTCCGGTCCAACGTCGAACTCGCGAACTGGCTGGCGCAGCAGGATGACGGGGTGCTGCCCGGACAGGAATACGACAACGATCGGACTTCCCGCCAGCTCGGGCCGCGCCTACCGTGGCGGGCGATGGATATCAGGAGAGTGCTCCGCGAGCGCCGGACCATGTTCCTCCTCGGGACCGCGGCAGCCGCCTCCGCTATCGCCCTCCTCGCGGCCGTGAGCGGGGGCGGAGAAGAGCCGGCCGGCGGCGTGCTGCCCGATCTGGATGTCCGGCAGTCAGCGGTGGCGGAGGACGCAGGGGTAGTGGTCGCGGCGCGGCGGGCGCATTTCAGCGGCACCGCAACCCTCGTCGAGCTGGAGGCCCGGCTTGAGGGCACCGAGACCGCGGCGCGCCTGGCGATCGAACCGACCGGCATTAGCTGGAGCAGCGGGCCCCTCCCGGACGGGTACGGCTGGTGGAGCGCCCCGGCCGGCTCGCCGGGCATCCTCCGGCTCACGCCGGTGGTGCCCGGCCAGGAGGCGTCGCTCGAAATCCGGCGCATCACGGTGTTCGCGGCGGAGGGCGGCACGCCGGAGGTGCGCAACGGCAGCTGGAAGCTGGCGCTGGACCTCCCCGCCGACCTCCCGAAGCGGGTGCGCACTGAAAACCTGCGGGGAGCTTCCGTCACCGACGGGGGTGTTACCGTCACACTCGAAGGGGCAGTGCGCTCGACCTCTGAAACGCTCATTACCGTGCGCGTTACGTCAGCGGGCCCGGTGAGCCATGTCGGCGAGCCGACCATAGTCGTCGACGGGAAGGTCCTGTACGGGGGTCTTGCGGCTGCACGCGAAGAGGGAACCCTGCTGACGTACACGTTCCCACCAACGCCGTTTGGGAGCGGGGTGGAGGTGCGGTTCGGGCCGTTCGAGGCGCACGGAACGGCCGAGCGGGCGAGCGGCTCAGTCACCATCGACCTGGGGGCGGTGCTGCGGCGGGCAAACGTGACGGCGCCCCTCTCGCCGCGCGAGACCATCCCGATCCCGCCGACCGACGTGCTGCGGCGGGAGGGCCGGGACCTGACGCCGCGATGGGCTGGCTTCTCCTGGGGGATGACCGAGAACGATGGGCCCGGCGGTCCGACACGAACCCATTACAAGTACCTGGTACTGGCGTTTGAGGGCATCCTCGAGGACCCGGTCGGCCCGAGGTCGGAATGGACTGCAGTGACGGCAACAGGCAAATCCCTTCGGGCCGGGGGGTGGGGAACGGGCTACTCGAAGGACGCTACCGGCACTATCTGCTGCCCCCGCACGGAGATTACCCTCACCTATGACGATTTCAACGACCTGCTGGGTCCGGTGACGATTACCTATCGCGGAGCCGCAGCGCCGGTCATCCGGGGGGACTGGCGCCTCAAGCTGGAGCCCTGACCATCGAGGCTCGAGGCGCAGCCGGGAGGGCGCCCCTGTGCAGCCGAAGGGCGGGGCCGGCCCCGGTCAGCGCTGGTCGGCCTGGGGGAACATCCCGACGAGGTTCTCCTCCTCGGTCGGCAGGCTGCGCTTAATGACGTCGAGGTGGTCAAGGGCGATGCCTGCGCCGATGGCGACGCACTCGAGCGGGTTATCGGCCACGTAGCACGGGACGCCGGTCTCCTGGGTCAGCAGTTCATCGAGGTGACGCAGGAGGGCGCCGCCGCCGGTGAGCACGATGCCGCGGTCGATGACGTCGGCGGCGAGCTCGGGCGGGGTCTTTTCGAGGACCGCCCGGACTGTCTGGACGATCGTCCCGAGGCAGTCCTGGATGGCCTGGGCGATCTCGGTCGAGGTGAGCGAGATCGTTTTCGGAAGGCCGCTGAGCTGGTCGCGGCCGCGGACCTGCGTGGCGAGCCCTTCATCGAGCGGGAGGGCGCTGCCGATGGCGATTTTGATTTCCTCGGCCGTCTTCTCGCCGATGATGAGGTTATGTCGCCTGCGAACGTAGGCCATGATGGCCTCGTCGATGCGGTCGCCGGCCATGCGGACCGACTCCGAGACGACGATGCCGTAGAGCGAAATGACCGCCGCCTCGGTCCGGCCGCCGCCAATGTTGACGACCATGTTGCCGCGGGCCGTGCCGATGGGAATCCGTGCGCCGATCGCTGCGGCGAGCGGCTCGGGGACGAGGTGGGCCGGCTTGCGGGCGCCTGCCTGCTCGGCGGCATCGCGGACCGCGCGCTGCTCGACGCTGGTGACGCCGGCAGGCACGGTCACCATGACCTCGGGGCGGATGAGATTAAATCTGCCGGTGATGAGGCCGATGAAGTAGCGGAGCATCGCCTCGGTGGTGAGGTAGTCGGCGATGACGCCGTCGCGCATCGGCCGGATGACGCTGATGGAGCCGGGGGTACGCCCCTGCATCGCACGCGCTTCGTTGCCCACGGCGACGATGGCGTTGTCGCGGTTATGGCGCGCGACAACGCTCGGTTCGTTGACGACGATGCCCTGGCCCTTGACATAGACCAGGATGTTCGCGGTGCCGAGGTCGATGCCGACTTTCTTTGGGGCGAGGAATTCGAAGGCCATCAGGCTCGCTCCACCTCGACCCCCATGGTACGCAACTTCTCGTCGAGCCGCTCATATCCCCGGTCGAGGTGGTAGATGTCGTCGATGATGGTGGTGCCCTGGGCGACAAGGGCAGCAAGCAGCACGGCGGCACCGGCCCGGACATCGAGCGCGCGCACGCGGGTGCCGTGGAGCTGGGTCGGACCGGAGACAATGGCCGACGAGCCGGTGGACACGATTTCGGCGCCCATTTTGCGCAGTTCGCTGACGTAGAGCATGCGGTTGTCGAACACGCGCTCGTGGATGATCGAGACACCGTTTGCCTGTGTGAGGAGCGCGCCGAAGGGAGCGTGGAGGTCGGTGGCCAGGCCGGGATAGGGCAACGCCTGGAAGCTGACCGCGCGGATGGGCTGCCCGCCGCGGACGCGCATGCCGCCGGGCTCCGTCTCGATCAGCGCCCCAGCGGCCCGGAGCTTGTGCAGGAGGGCATCCATGACCGGCCATGGCGCCTCCTCGAGGAACACCTCACCGCCGGTCATCACCGCAGCGATGGCCCAGGTGCCGGCTTCGATCCGGTCGGGCATGATGCGGGCGCGCACGCCGTGGAGCCGCTCGACCCCATCGATTTCGAGCATCTGGCTGCCGACGCCGGTGATCCGGGCGCCCATCGCATTGAGGAGATGGCAGAGCTCCTGCACCTCCGGTTCGGTGGCCGCGTTGACGATGGTGGTGTGGCCGCGCGCGAGGACTGCCGCCATCATCACGTTCTGGGTGCCCGAGACGGATGGATAGTCCATAAACACGCGGGTGCCGACCAGTCCCGCGGGCGCGCGGGCGACGAACCGCTCGCCTTCGCGGGTCACCGTGGCGCCCATGGCTTCGAACCCGGACAGGTGGACATCGATGGGGCGCTGGCCGATGACGTCGCCGCCGGGCGGCGCTGAAGCCGCGAAGCCGTGGCGTCCGAGCAGGGGCCCCATGACCTGAAACGAGGCGCGGTTTTCGCTGATCAGCTCCGTCGGCGCTTCGAAGGTGGCGACCCGTGCCGCGTTCAGGAGGAGCGACCCGCCGGGCAGCCGCTCGACCACAGCGCCAAGCGCACGGAGCAGGTCCGCGAGCGAGTCGACATCGGAGATGTAGGGGACGTTGTCGAGGATGACGTCCTCGTCGGTGAGGAGCGCAGCACACATCGCCGCGAGGGCGTGGTTCTTGGCGCCGGAGATGCGGATGCGGCCGTGCAGGACTGCCTCACCCTGCACGATGTACCGTCCGCCGCGGACTCGGGTGGTCATCTCGAAGGCCAGTCTAGGGCGTTCGCCGGCATCAGGCGAACGGCAAGCTGCAACGGCACGCCTGCCTGCGCAGGCCCCCGTACCCGGGGCGCCGAACTAGACCTGCGGCCGGCCGGTGGTCCGGCGGCGGCGCTGCTCGGCGACGCGCAGGCGGAGGAGGGCGCGCTGGAGGGCCGCCTGGGCGCGCGCGAGGTCGACATCGCGGTCAGCCTGTTCGCGGTAGCGGCGGATCCGTTCCTCGGCGCGGCGGCGAGCCTCTTCCGCGCGGGCGATATCGATCTCCTCGGCGGCTTCTGAGGCGTCGGCGAGGATGGTGACGTGGTCGTTCCGGACTTCGAGGAACCCGCCGGTCACGACAAACGCTTCCTCCTGCCCGGCGCGGCGGATGATCATTTCGCCGGGTTCGAGCGTCGTCATGAGGGCAGCGTGCTTCGGATAGATGGCGAGCTGCCCCTCGGCGCCGGGGACGATGAGGGCGTCGACGCCCTGTTCGACGCGGACCACGCGCTCGGCCGTAATGAGTTCGACCGTGAGCGGCATCGATTACTCCTGTGCCAGGCGCCGGCCCTTTTCGACCGCGCTATCGATGTTCCCGACCATGTAGAACGCCTGCTCGGGCAGGCCGTCGTGCTTGCCTTCGAGGATCTCCTTGAAGCCGCGCACGGTTTCGCGGACCGGGACGTACTGGCCCGGGTTGCCGGTGAACTGCTCGGCGACGAAGAACGGCTGGGTGAGGAACCGCTGGATCTTGCGGGCCCGGGCAACCGTCAGTTTGTCTTCGTCGGAAAGTTCGTCGATGCCGAGGATGGCGATGATGTCCTGCAGGTCCTTGTAGCGCTGGAGAACGCGCTGGACGCCGCGGGCGACCTCGTAGTGCTCCTGGCCGACCACGCGAGGCTCGAGGGCGCGGGAGAACGAGGCGAGCGGGTCCATGGCGGGGAAGAGCGCCTGCTCGGCGAGGGAGCGCTCAAGCGCGACGACCGCGTCGAGGTGGCCGAAGGTCGTGGCCACGCCCGGGTCGGTGTAGTCGTCGGCGGGAACGTAGATCGCCTGGAACGAGGTGATCGAACCCTTCTTCGTGGAGGTGATGCGCTCCTCGAGTTCGCCCATCTCGGTGGCGAGGGTCGGCTGGTACCCCACAGCCGAGGGCATGCGGCCGAGGAGGGCGGAGACCTCCATACCCGCGAGGGTGTAGCGGTAGATGTTGTCGACGAAGAAGAGGACGTCGCGGCCCTCTTCATCGCGGAAGTACTCGGCCATGGTGAGGCCGGTCAGCGCGACGCGGAGGCGCACGCCGGGCGGCTCGTTCATCTGGCCGAAGACCATGGCCATCTTCGCGAGCACGCCGGATTCCTTCATTTCATGCCAGAGGTCGTTGCCTTCGCGGGAGCGCTCGCCAACGCCGGCGAAGACGGAGTAGCCGCCGTGCTCGCGGGCGATGTTGGAGATGAGTTCCTGGATGACCACGGTCTTGCCGACGCCTGCGCCGCCGTACAGGCCGACCTTCCCGCCGCGGACGAGCGGGGCAATGAGGTCGATGACCTTGATGCCGGTCTCGAGGACGGAGGGTGCGGTTTCCTGCTCTTCGAAGGTTGGCGGCTCGCGATGGATGGGCCAGCGGGGTGCGTCGTCGGGCGCGGGGAGGTCGTCGATCGGCTGGCCGAGGACGTTGAACATGCGGCCGAGCGCCTTCGGGCCGACAGGCACCGAGATCGGCGCGCCGGTATCGACCGCGCGGACACCGCGACGGAGGCCGTCGGTCGAGTCCATCGCGAGGCAGCGCACCCAGTTGTTGCCGAGGTGCTGCTGGACCTCGGTGACGAGGACCGAGCCATCCTCGCGGATGATATTCACAGCGTTGAAGAGCGCCGGGAGCCGATCCGGCGGGAACTCCACGTCGATAACGGTACCGATGATTTGGACAACGCGACCTTCGGTGGCAGTCATGACCATGCGTAGACCTCCGCGAATGTAGCAACGAGCGTGGGGTGCGCCGTGTTCATGCGGCAGCCCCCGTGAGGAGTCCCAGGTCGACCTGGGTCAGCGATTCAAATTCCCGGTCAGGGTCGGGGAGCGGCAGCCCCCGGGTGTACGGGGTGCGAACGGCCCAGACCGTCATGCCGGCAGCGCGTGCCGAGAGGATGCCTGCGGGCGCATCTTCGAACGCCAGGCACCGCTCCGCCGGGACGCCGAGGCGCCGGGCGGCGAGCCGGTAGATGGCAGGGTCGGGCTTTCCTTCGTCGACGTCGCTGCCGGTGACGAGGACGGGGAAGGCATCGCGCAGCCCGATCCGCTCGAGACATGCCTCAACCCACGGCTGAATCGATGACGAGGCAACCGCAAGCGGCACGCCTGCCCGTTCAAGCGCACGAACCAGTTCAACAGCCCCCGGCAGCGGCTCGGCTTCCGAGCGGTACTTGGCGAGGATAATCTCGCGGTAGACGGCTGCGTATTCGTCGAGCGGCCGGCGCAGCCCGAGGTCGCGCGCCATGTCCCGCCAGCCGGTCTTCGTGCCCATGTACGGCTTGTACGCTTCGAGGGAGATGGAGAGGCCCTCTTCGGCGAGGAGCTCGTTGACTGCGCGGAAATGCAGCGGCTCGCCGTCCACGAGGACGCCGTCCATATCGAAGATGACCGCTGCGAACCCGGCCAGTTTCAACCCTCCAGCGCGGCGGCGCCGCCCACGATATCGAGCAGCTCCTTGGTGATCTGCTCCTGGCGGGCCTTGTTGTAGGTGAGCGTCAGGTCGCGCGTGATCTCGTTGGCGTTGTCTGTCGCGTTCTTCATCGCGACCATCTGGGCGCTCTGGAAGCTGGCGGCGTTCTGGAGCACCGCCTCGTAAATCTGCATTTCGACGTAGCGCGGCAGGAGCTGTGCGAGCACCCGGTCCGGCGACGGCTCGAAGATGTAATCCTGGGCGAACGTCGAAGCGCCCGCCTCGTCCTCGCCTATGCGCGGCGGCTCGATTGGCAGCAGCTGACGGATGACCGGCCGCTGCGTGGCCGTCGAGACGAACTCGGGGTAGCTCACGTAGACGCGGTCGAACAGGCCGGCGAGGTAGTCGTCGATCACGAGCCGTGCGATGGGCGCGACCTGCGCCTGGCCGGGATAGTCTCCGAGATCGGTGAACTCGGCGATGACATTGACGCGGGCACGGATGAAGAAGTCGCGGCCCTTCTTGCCGACGGCGATGACTTCGACGGGTTCGCGCTGTGTCGCGACGAAGGTGCCGGCGCTCCGGTTGAGGTTGGAATTCAGGCCGCCGCAGAGGCCGCGGTCGGGCGTGATGTGGAGGAGCGCGATGTTCTTCACCTCGCGGGTGACGAGGAGCGGGTGCGCCGGTTTCTCCGGGTCCACGGTCGCGGCCGCGAGGCCGGCGATGACGGTCCGCAGCTTTTCGGCGTACGGCTTCGCCTGGAGCGCGCGGTCCTGGGCGCGGCGCATCTTGGAGGCTGCGACGAGCTGCAGCGCGTTCGTAATCTTCGCCGTGTTCTTGACGCTCTGGATGCGTCGCCGGAGCTGCCGGATGGTGGCCATAGTTGCTTACGTTCCCTTCGCGGTGACCGTCTGCCGGGCGTGAGGTTCGCCTAGTACGGCACCGTCTCCTTGAAGGTCTTGATGACGTTCGTGATGCGCTCCTGGAGCTCGGGCGTCATCACCGGGTTGGCCTGGATCTCGTCAACGAGCGCCTTCTCATTGCTGGCGAGGTACTTGCGCAGCTCGTTTTCAAACGAACGGATCTTCGCCACCGGCACGTCATCGAGCATGCCGCTCGTGAGCGCGTAGATGACGAACACCTCTTCGGCGAGGCTGAGCGGCTGGAACTGGTCCTGCTTCAGGATCTCGGTGGCGCGCTGGCCGCGTTCGAGCTGCCGGCGGGTGGCGGCGTCGAGGTCGCTGGTGCCGAACTGGGCGAAGGCTGCAAGCTCCCGGTACTGCGACATCTCGGCCTTGAGACCGGCCGACACGGCCTTCATCGCCTTCGTCTGGGCGGCCGACCCTACGCGGCTGACTGACAGGCCGGTGTTGATGGCGGGCCGGATGCCTGCGTTGAACAGGTCGGTCTCGAGGTAAATCTGGCCGTCCGTAATGGAGATCACATTGGTCGGAATGTAAGCGGAGACGTCGTTTGCCTGCGTCTCGATAATCGGCAGGGCGCTGAGCGAGCCCCCCTTCTCGAGGCGGGCCGCCCGTTCGAGCAGGCGGCTGTGCAGGTAGAACACGTCGCCGGGGTAGGCCTCGCGGCCCGGCGGCCGCCGCAGGAGGAGCGACATCTGGCGGTACGCCCAGGCGTGCTTGCTCAGGTCGTCATAGACGATGAGCGCGTCGCGGCCCGATTCCATGAACTCTTCGCCCATGGCGCACCCGGCGTACGGGGCGAGGTACTGGAGTGCGGCCGACTCGGAGGCGTTGGCAGCGACGACGATGGTGTGCTCCATCGCGCCGTACTCCTCGAGCAGACCCACCACCTGCGCAACCTTCGCGGCCTTCTGGCCGATGGCGACGTAGATGCAGATCAGGTCGCCGCCCTTCTGGTTGATGATGGTATCGAGGGCGATTGCGGTCTTGCCGGTCGAGCGGTCGCCGATAATGAGCTCGCGCTGGCCGCGGCCGATCGGGAACATGGCATCGATCGCCTTGATGCCCGTCTGGACCGGGACCGAGACGCTCTTGCGCAGCGTCACGCCGGGGGCAATTCGTTCAACCGGCCGGGTTTTCGTGGTGTTGATGGGGCCTTTGCCGTCGATGGGGTTGCCGAGCGGGTCGACCACACGGCCGATAAGCGCATCGCCGACCGGCACTTCGATAACGCGGCCGGTGGAGCGGACCTCGTCGCCCTCCTTGATGCCGGCGTAGTCGCCGAGGATGACGGCGCTGACCGACTCTTCCTCCAGGTTCAGCGCAATGCCCATGGTCCCGTTGGCGAACTCCAGCAGCTCGGAGTACATCGCCCCGGAAAGCCCGTGGATGCGCACGACACCGTCGCCGGCCTCGATCACCGTGCCGACATCGGTGGCGGTGACCTTCGACCCGAAGTGTTCGATTTGCTCGCGAAGGATCGACGCGATTTCTTCAGCGCGAACTGCCATACGGCATTACCCCTTCCTGACTGCCGTGCCCGTCACCGGGCACCCTCCAGTTCACGACGCAGCAGCTTGAGCCGCGTCCGGATGCTTCCATCGATAAGGCGGTCGCCGACGCGGATGATGGCGCCCCCGATGATGGACGGGTCCACCTTCGTCGCGGCGATGACCTTTTTCCCGAACCGTTCGCTGAGCTGGCGCTCGATTGCGGCGACCCGCTCGGGCGGCAGCTCGACAGCCGTGGTCACCTCAGCGTGGGCAATCCCTTCGTAGTCGTCGGCGAGCCGGTTAAAGGCGTCGGCCACGGCGCGGGCGTCGAGTGACCGCCCTTTCTGCACCAGGAGTTTCGCCAGGTTCATGACCAGCGGCGAGACGACGAGAACACGCTCAAGGGCCGCGAACTTCTGCTCCAGCGGGATTTTCGGGTCTGCGAGCATTGGTGCGAGCTGCGATTCGCTCAGCACCGTCGCGACATCGTTGACTTCGGACCGCCAGGCCGAGACCTCACCGCGGTCGCGGGCGAGCTCGAACGCAGCCTGTGCGTAACGCCGTGCCGCAGCAATGTTCGCCATCGTCAGTTCCCGCTAAACCGGGACTCGGCCAGCGTCTCTTCGATGACACGCTGGTGTGCCTGGGGGTCGAGCGACTGGTTGATGACCTTTTCCGCCGCGGCGACAGTGATGGCAGCGAATTCGCGGCGGAGCTCGGCGATAGCCCGGTCCCGTTCGAGCTGAATTTCGTTGCGGGCCTTCTCGAGGGCGGCCTCGCGCTCGCGCGCGGCCTGTTCCTTCGCCTCGGTCTCGATGCGCGTTGCGATAGCCTGGGCGTTCGCAACGATCTCCTGGCCCTCCTTCCGGGCGGCCTCGAGCTGCGCCTGGATGTTGGCCTGCGCGGATGCGGCCTCACGCCTCGCTATCTCAGCGGCGTTGAGCCCTTCGGCAATCCGCTGCTTCCGCTCGTCGAGCATCCGCAGCACAGGCCGATAGAGGGTAAACCGCAGGATGACCAGCAGGATGGAGAAGTTCACCAGCTGGGCTACGAGCAGCGGGACGCTGATACCGAGGGCGGAAAATGCCTCGCCCATGGCGAAACCCCTTTCGTTCGCCCGGCCGTTGACGCGGCCGGAGACGCCGGACTAGATGACGAACGCGATGATGAGCGCGGAGAGCAGCGCGTAGATGCCGATGGCTTCCGCGAAGGCGACACCGAGAATCATGTTCGTCTGGATGGCGGCGCGGGCTTCCGGATTCCGGCCGAGGGCTTCCATCGCCTTGCCGACGAGCATGCCGATGGCGAGGGCGGGCGCGATGCCGCCGACGGCCATCGCGATGGCAGCGCCGATTGCCTTGGCGCCGTCGGTCTCGAGAATGACGAGGAACGGCAGATAGCTGAGAAGGTTCATGACTGATGTGCCTCCGTTGCACCCTTCCACGGTGCGCTGTTCTGGAATGCCTGCGAACAGGCGCTAGTGCGCCTGGACTGCCCCCGGTTCGAGATGATGGACGTCGGCATGGCCGCCGCCCGGGTGATGCCCGTCGTCGTGGCTGTCGTGATGCTCTTCATCGCCATGGTGCTCAACGGCACCGACCGCGAAGACAAGGAGCAGGAGAGAGAACACGATGGCCTGGATCAGACCAACGAACATCTCAAGGCCGTAGATACCAAGCGGCGCGATGAACGGAACAAGGAAGGTCAAAATCAGCAGCAGGACGCCGCCGGCGAAGATGTTGCCGAAGAGCCGGAAGGCGAAGCTGATGATGCGGATGAACTCGGAGAGGAGCTCGAGGATACCGACGAACGTGAGGATCGGATTTTTCAGCGGATTGATGAAGAACTTGCCGAGGTAACCGAACCCGAGGGACTGGAATCCCCAGAATTCAATGACAAGGAAGGCGAAGATGGCAAGCGCCAGCGTGTTATTCAGCTCGCTGAAGGCTGCGCGGAAGAACGGATAGACCAGCGCAATCTTGTCGCCCGGGAAGTCAAGCGCCGTGAAGGTCGCACCGAGCGCGTGGCTGCTCACGCCGAGATGACCATCGGCCTCGCCGCCGTGACCGTGGTCGTCAGCGGCGATGAACTTGGGCGCCTTCGGGTCGGCCTGGAGCGCGGCGAACGCTGCCTCGACATCCGCCTTCTCGGGCTCGCCCTCGCCGTGCGCGGCATCGACGGACGGCTTGAAGTCGGTGTAGAACTCGGCGAGCGCGATGATGTACCGGTCGAGGGCTACGGACGGCTCTTCGCCGCTATGGATTTTGAACTTGAATGTGCCGGCGCCGGTCTGGGCGAGACCGACCCCGCCGGCATCTTTCATTTGCCAGGCAAGGAAGTGCTTGTCCTTATCGAACGGCTTGCCTTCCTCGGCTTTGAGCTGGATCTCGTGGAAGATTTCGTGGCCGTAATCCTTGGTCCAGCCGATCGATTTGAAGATCGGTGTGAGGGCGATCCAGTTGGCAACGAGGATGAAGAGGAAGAAGGTGCCGACGACGGGGAAGAAGCGCCGCGCGTTCTTTTCACCGGCAATCTCTTCAACCTGGCCGTACAGGAACTCGATGACCGATTCGATGAAGTTCTGGGCGCCGGAGGGAATGAGCTTCATGCCCCGGGTCATGGCGAAGGTCCCGAGGATGAGGACAGCCATCGCGAGCCAGGAGGCCATGAGCGTTGAGGTGATCGGCATGAAGCCGACCTTCCACACCACCTCGCCGGGGATGACGATGTGGGGTTCGGGCCCGGCAGCGACGATGAAGCCGGTCGCCAGGACCGCCAGGACGACGACTGCGATCAGGATGATTTTCAAGCCGACCTCACTCCGGTGGCTCGTCGCCGAGCCGGCTCATCAGGGGCTGCAGCATACGGTAGCCGCCGATGAGCGCAACGGCTAAGCCGACGACAATCCCGACGAGCGTGAATGTGGGCTCGAGCCCGGTCCGGTCATCGGCCCAACGACCAACGACCACCCCGAGGATGACGGCGGTTGCGAAGAACCACCCGGCGCCGAGGAGGCTGGCTGCGGGTACGAGCCAGCTTTTCACGCGCCACCCCGGGGCCGCCCGGCCTCCAGACCCCGCGCATCATAGGGCGATTGTGAAGCAATGCGCAAGCGGACCCGGGAAATCGTTGGCCCGCCACCTGGGCGGGCCACGACGCTAGCGCTTGTCGAAATCATCGAGGTCGAGACCCTCGATGAACTCCTTGAACACGCCCAGTTTTTCGAGTTCCTCCGGGTCGGCCGGCTTCGTCTCCTCGAGCGGACGGGCGGGCGCCGAGCGCTCTTCGCTTTCGTCGTTCTCATCGAGGATGACGCCTGCGCGGTCGAGTACGGACTCCTCCGCGAAGATGGGCGCATCGACCCGGACGGCGAGCGCGATCGCGTCCGAGGGGCGGCTGTCGACTTCAAGCGTGCGCCCATTCACATCGAGCACGATGCGGGCGTAGAAGGTGTCGTTCTCGAGGTCGTTGACCACGATGTAGGCAACGCGGGCGCCGAGCTGCTCGATCATGTTCCGGAGGAGGTCATGGGTGAGCGGACGGGCGACCGAAACATCCTGGAGGCGAACGGCGATGGCATCAGCCTCTGCGGGGCCGATCCAGATAGGGAGGTAGCGGTCGGAATCCTTTTCGCGCAGGATGACTACGCGCTGGTAGTTCATGAGGCTCAGCCGGATGCTCTCGATGCTCAGCTCTCTCATGTGAGCCCTCCCGGGAGGCTGCGGGTGCGGCCCTCCCTGGGTCGATGATAGGTTCGGCCGGATCAGGGAGTCAACGATGCGCGAATTCCACAGCCCGCGGGCCCCGGTCGGCGCCGCGCCCGCTGCGGAGGTTCGCCACGGCGACAGCGCCGGTCGCGAGCGCGACGAGGGCGAAGACGGGCGCGACGCCGATCACGTCGCTCAATGCACCGGCCGCGACGACTGGTATCGAAGATGCGATGGCGGCCATCGCCGCCTGGGTGGCCCCGACCCTGCCCCTGAGGCTAAGCGGCACACGGTCGTCGATCACCGTCTGGCCGGCGACCGACACCACGGCGTAGGCAAAGCCGAGCGGGAGCATGACGGCCATCGCGATGACGCCGCCGCCATCGAACCGGCCGATGGAGACGCTATTGAGCCAGGAGAACATTCCGAAGCCGCCGAGGAATACTGCGAGCTGGTTGACGATGGCCAGCAGTCCCAGGCAGCTCACGAAGATCACGAACCCGGCGCTGCTCAGCAGCGAATGTGGAACGCGCCGGGCAAGAATGCCGGCCACCCGCAGGCCCGCAGCAACGCCGACGACGGCTGGAAGGAGGACAATCGCGCCGAAGTCGATCCGTACGCCCAGCACCTCGGTGATATACGTCGGGATGAGACCGCTGAGGATGATGACCGTCGCGGAGATGAGCGTCAGCTCAACGGCGGCGTGCAGCACGGCACGGTCGCTGCGCATCGCGCGCCAGCCGGCGGTCCACCAGCGGCCCCCGGGCTCGCCGCCGACCTCGCGGCGGTCCGGCGCGGCCGTGCTGCCGATCAGCAGGGCCTGGACTGCTGCGAGGGCGAAGAGCCCCGCGCAGATGGCGAACAGGACATCACGGGACTCGATGAGGCGCAGGACGACTGGCGTGACGACACCGAGGCCGATGGCCTGGGCAGCGCCGCCAACGGCCTGGCTGATGGCGTTGGCGCGGGCCAGCTCGTCCCGCCGGACGATCGCCGGAAGGATGGCGCTCTCGGCAGTACCGGCGAACTGGGATGTCGAGGCGAGGAGGACCGCGAAGGCGTAGTAGCTCACCGTGCTCCCGCCTTCGCGGAGGAAGGCGACGCAGAGGAGCACGCGCGTGACATCGGCAAGGACGACGATGAGACGTTTGGGGAGGATATCGGCGGCCGTCCCGGCGACAATCCCGGCGACGGTCGAAGGCACGACGAGGGCGAGGACGAGGAGGGACGTATAGACGGCCCTGCCGGTCTCCTCGGTGATGAGCAGGACAAGCCCGAAGTTCAGGGCGTTTTGGGCGACCCGGGATGAAAACCGGGTGTAGCTGAGCATCCGAAACGGACGCTGCTGCCACAGCGGGACTGCCGGGTGTCCGACGGCCTCAGTTCTCACGGCGGGTGCGCCCCCTGACCCTGCTCTCGAACTTTCGCCGCTCGAGGAGGACGCGACGTCCGCAGGTCAGGCACTCGATGCCCATATCCGCGCCGACACGGTAGATGCGCCACTCCCAGCCGCCGCAGGGGTGCTGGCGCTTCATCCGGACGACGTCGCCCTCGGCAAAGTCAGAAACCATTGCGAGCGGCACGGAGCGCGTCGCGGAGCGCCCGCGCGGCGTTCGCAGCCGCTTCGGGTCCCGCGCCGGCGTACACGATGCTCCGCGAGGCGTTGACGAGGACGTATCCGTGGCGATAGCCGGCCGCGCCGATGACTTCCTCAGGCGTACCGCCCTGCGAGCCGACGCCCGGGATAAGCAGCGGGAGCCCGGGTACGAGTTCCCGCACACGCGCCAGCTCAGCGGGGGCGGTGGCGCCGACTACCAGCCCGGCGTTGGCGCCCCACCCGGCCACGGTTGCGGCGACATGCTCGTACAGCCGCGTGCCGTCCGAGAGCTCGAGCGACTGAAAGTCCCCGGCGCCAGGGTTCGATGTACGGCAAAGCAGGTAGACACCCCGGTCGCGATAGGCAAGAAACGGCTCGACCGAGTCGCGGCCGAGGTAGGGATTCACGGTGACGGCGTCGAAGCCCCAGGCCTCGAAGAGCGCGCGCGCGTACGCCTCAGCCGTCGAGCCGATGTCCCCGCGCTTTGCATCGCCGATGACGGGAACCTCGCCAGGGATGGCCTCGAGGACCGCTTCCAGCGCGCGAAGGCCGGGAATGCCCCACTGCTCAAAGAAGGCGACGTTGGGCTTGTAGCAGGCGGCATACGGCATCGTCGCGGCGATGACATCACGGAGAAAGGGGGCGACCTCCTCGACGCGGTGACGTCGGAAATCGGGGTCGAGGCCGACGCAGACGAGTGAGTCGAGTGCGCGCGACCGCGCTGCGAGCCGTTCGATGAAGGTCACGTGGCGGCCTCCTCCCGCGCCGCGGAAAAGCCGAGCTGCCCCATGCGCCGCCGAAACTCTTCCGGGTCCTGGCTGACGATGAGGTCGATACCGCCCGGCCCGGGGCTGAGCGCATCCATCTCCCGCAGCAGGTCGACGGCCCGCCGCGCCACCGGGACCGAGGTGTCGACCGTTGCGATGCCCGGGAACTCCGCCGCGATGACCGGACCGAGGAAGGCGTAGTGCGTGCAGCCGAGGACCACCGTATCGGCACCGCGCGCGACTTCGGGCCCGAGAAGCTCGCGGAGGCGGGCACGGACCGCCGGGGAGCTCACCTCGCCTGCTTCGACGGCCTCGGCGAGGCCATGCCCGGCGACACGGACGACCTGCGTCCCTCGCCCGAATTCCTCGACCACACGCTGCAGCAGGTCACCGTCGAGCGTGCCGGGGGTCGCAAGGACGACCACCCGGCGGCTGCGGGATTGCTGGGCGGCGGGCTTCACGCCGGGGACCATGCCGACGAACGGCACCCCGGGGAATGCCTCGCGGAGGTCCGCCAGGGCAGCAGCGGAGGCGGTGTTGCAGGCGACCACCACCAGTTTGACGTCGCTCTCGAGCAGCCGATGGGTGATTGCGAATGCCCGCTTTCGGACCTCCGCGGCGGGCCGGGGGCCGTAGGGAAACCAGGCTGTATCAGCGAAGTAGAGGACGCGCTCGGCAGGGGCAAGCTCGCGGAAGGCGCGAAGAACGGCGAGCCCTCCAACGCCAGAGTCGAACATCCCCACGGGCCTTGCGTCCATCGGTGCCAAGGGTACCACGGGGATGTTGCTGGTCCTGTCCGGGGGCCGGGGGCGATAGTGTGCAGGATGACCCCAGAGCTGGACGTCCTGCTGGTGCCGCCGGGGAACCGCTGGCCGGATACGGATGCCTGCGCCGTCGTCGACGCGCTCCGGGCCACGACGATGGCCGCGGCGCTCCTCCACATCGGGGCGACCGCGGTCATCGCCGCAGAGACAGAGTCGGCAGCGCGAGCCCTTGCCAGGGAGCTCGGCGCGTTGCTCGCGGGGGAGGTCGGCGGGCTTCCCCCGGCAGGGTTCGACCTCGGCAATAGCCCGTCCAGCGTGAAGGCGGCCACCGTTGCCGGCAGGGAGGTGGTGCTCTTCACGACGAACGGCACGCGCGCCCTCTGCGCCGCTGCGGCGAGGGGCCCGGCGGCAGCGGCGTGCGCGCTCAATGCGGCGGCCGCTGCACGATGGCTGGCGGAGTGGCATCGGGTCGCCATCGTCTGCGCGGGGGAAGCGCGCGGAACGGTGTTTGCGCTCGAGGACCTGGCGGCTGCCGCCTGCATCGTCCGGGCGCTGGTTGCTGCGCGGCCCGGCCTCGAACTCGGGGACGGGGCACGGCTGGCGCTCATGCTCCCGGACCCCGTGACAGCAATCGGCGCGAGCGCGCACGCGGACGCACTCCGGGCACTGGGCCTCGGGGAAGACATCGCTGCGGCGCAGGCGGTCGACACGGTACAGCTCGTGCCGGTCGTCACGGCCCGGGGCGCCGGGTGGGTCCGCCTGGAGCCGGTCCGCGCCTGACATCCCGCCAGCGCCGCTCGAGCTCAGCCAGCTCGGCGGGTCCGGGCTCGCGGCCGCCGTAGCGCGCCAGTTCGAAGGCCCGGGTGATGTCGTCGGTTACCGCAGTCATAAAGGTCTGGTGGAGGACCGGGGCGAACTCGTGCGGTGTTTGCGACGGCTGGCGAGGACGTCCCCGGTGTTCGGCATCGTCGAGCACCTCCAGGTAGAGGCGCGCAGCGGCTGAATCGCCGGGCGATGGCCGCCCTCCCGCGCGGCCGCGGAACAGCGCACCGAGCATTGACCGGATGTCGTCCCGAAGGCTCCCGGCAGCGCCGGCTGAGGCAGACGCTTCGCGGAGCCGGGCGTAGCGGCGCCGCGCGCGTGTCCAGGCGAGGACGATGCCGGCGAGCAGGCCGACAAAGACCAGGAGCGCCAGCGTGCGGAGGCCGAACAGCCCCACCTGCTCAGCGACCGAGGTGTCGCCGGCGGGCTCGCCCCGGGACTGCTGGCCCGCCTGTTCGATGGCGCGGTTCAGTCCTTCGAAGGGGTCGATGCCGCCGAACAGGTGCTCGAAGATGGCTGTGAGGGCCCAGGCGACGGGCGTCAGGACGACGATCAGCACCGCCTCCACGGCAGCGCCCACGGCCGGAACGACGGTCGGGCCCAGGAGCCTGGCCGCGACACCGAAGAGCAGGAAGCCCACGACCGCGACTGCGGCCACGCCGCCGAGCAAGGCGCCGGCGACTCCACCTGCCCGTACCGTGCCGAGGGTCGCACCTCCGAGCGCCAGCTGCGCACATGCCAGGGAGAGGACGGCAACCGCGAAGAACGCGGCCGTGAGCGTCGCGAGGTCGCCGGCGCGGGAGGAGCCGGCGCCCAGGACCGCGGCGGCGATGACGATGGCGAACGGGATGAAGAGTGTCCGGGGGTGCCCTTCGAGGTCGAAGTCCTGGTCGCTCCGGATGGCGCCGCGGGCCCAGGCCGCCGCCAGGATGAGCGTTGCGGCGACGGCGGGTGCGCCCGCGCGCATCGTCGCCTCCGGCTCCCGGTAAAAGTCAGGGAGCCAGCGAAACGTCCAGGCCGAGAGGTCGCCCGTGGCCTCGAGGCCCGCGGCCGTGTAGACGATCGCCAGGGCCAGCCCGAGCAGCGCAGCCGTCGTGCGGCGCTCGTCGAGGGCGGCGCCCACCACCCGGGGCAGGACGAACCCGGCCCCCAGCACGGTGAGCACAGCGGCGAGCCCGGCAGCCGGTGCGCCGGCGTCGAACACGAGGCTGACGAGCACCCCGAGCGCCGCGAGCGCCAGGGCATCGGCGAGGAGCGCCAGTGCGATCGCCGCCGCGCCGATCATGCGAGGGCCTCGGCGGGCTGAAAGGCGGCAGCAACCCGCTCCACCGTCACGCCAGGGATGGTTGCGCGAGCGGCGCGGTCGGTTGTCGCCAGCAGGTGGACGCGATGCCCCTCGGCTGCGAGCCGCGACAGCGCCTCTGCCAGCGGCGCCGGGACGAGCGCGGCCACGGCGATGAGCGTCGAGCCAGCTTCGATTCGGCCCATTTCGCGGCGGATGGCGCCGGCGAGGTCGCCCATGGTGAGCGGCTGCACGACGGCGAGCGCTTCGAGGAGACGGACGAGCTGGTCGCGCGACCGCGACGGGGGGAGGCGGATGGGGCGGTCGGCGTCGGGGTAGGCGCCGTTGGCGAGCAGGCCCACCGCGTAGCGCGCGCCGGCGGCCCAGGCGATGACGGAGGCAGCGACGGAGACGAGCCGTTCGAGCTCATCGGAAAGGTAGCCCTCCCAGGCGTGCTCGAGGGTATCGATGTTGAGGAGGACGTAGAGATGCCGGGTGGCCGAGGGTTCGTACACGCGTGACCGGAGGTCGCCCGCCCGGGCTGTGGCCTTCCAATCGATACGCCGGAGGGGGTCGCCGGGGCGGTACTCGCGAAGACCGGCGATTCGCAGCGGGTCTTCGAAAATCCGCTCGCCGCCGCGCGCATCGCCGAACGGCCGCTCCGCGGGAAGGCCCAGGCCGGGCAGGCGGTACACCCGCGGATAGACCACCAGATGGTCAAGTTCGGCGTCTTCAGTCCGGGCGGGCCAGGCCCCGAGGATGTCGGAAGAGCGGATGGATGCCGGCCCGACCTGGTGGTAGCCGCGGCGGGCCGCGGTAAGCGTGACGGTCCACCGTTCGACGGCATACCAGCCGATGGCGCCACGCCGGACCAGGTAGTGCAGTCCGGGCACCGCCGACGCAGCGAGCCGTTCGCCGGCAGCGCGGAGGTGCTCACCCAGGCCGAGGCGCCACTCGAACCAGGGCAGCGGCAGGGGCTTGCGGTTCACAAGCCTGACCTCGAGCTCCACCGGCTCGTTGATGAACACGCGCCGCTCCGCGAGCGAGCGCCGGAGTTCGAGACGGTCGAAGAGGTGGTTCGACCACCAGCGGGAGGTGACCCCGAGCGCCATGGTGCCGAGTCCGACCATGGCGACGAGCGGCAGCCCCGCGCCGAAGCCGACAATGAAGAGCAGCCCGCCGAGCACCGGCCAGGATTCGCGGAAGGGCATGGTCAGCCCTCCAGCGGGACCGGGATACGCTCGACGACCTCGGCGAGCAGCTGCTCGACATCGCGGCCGCGGAGCCGTGCCTGGGTCGAGAGGATGAGGCGGTGAGCGAGGACGGGGCCGACAAGCTGTTTGACGTCGTCGGGGAGCACGTAGTCGCGCCCATCGAGGGCCGCGCGGGCGCGGGCCGCGCGGAAGAGTGCGAGGGCCGCGCGAGGGCTCGCGCCGAGCTCGAAGGCGGGCTCGGCGCGGGTCGCCTGCACCAGGCGGACGATGTAGCGGCGAACCGGCGGTGCGACATAGAGCCGCTGGAGCCGGCGCGCGAGCGTGACGAGCGTCGGGGCATCGATGACCGGAGCGAGCGTCTCGAGCGGGCTTGCAGCTTCGAAGCGCTGGAGCATCCGGTCCTCGTCCTCCTCGCTGGGGTACCCGAGGCGGAGGCGCAGGAGAAAGCGGTCGAGCTGGGCTTCGGGCAGCGGGAAGGTGCCTTCGAGTTCGACCGGGTTCTGGGTGGCGATGACCAGGAACGGCGAGGGCATGCGGACCGTCGTGCCTTCGACGGTGAGCTGGCGTTCCTCCATGGCCTCAAGCAGGGCGGCCTGGGTGCGCGGGGTCGCGCGGTTGATCTCGTCGGCGAGCACGACCTGGGCGAGGAGCGGCCCCTCGCGGAAGACAAATTCGCCGAGCTTCTGGTTGTAGTAGGTGATACCGGTGATGTCCGACGGCATCAGGTCGGGCGTGAACTGGATGCGCCGGAACGAGCAGTCGAGCGACCGTGCGAGGGCCTTGGCGAGCGTCGTCTTACCGGTACCCGGCACGTCTTCGAGGAGGATGTGGCCCTCGCAGAGGAGCGCGACGAGCGCCAGGTCGACGACGTGGCGGTTGCCGACGATGACCCGTTCGACGCTGGCGCGGAGGCGCTCCGCCGTATCGCGCACCTGCGCCACCTCGGCGGGGGTCAGGCGGTCGGCTTCAGGAGGTTCGGCCATCGATGGCGGGATGGTACCCGATTCGGCGGAGGGCCGCGAATGCCCGTCGCCGGGCGGCCTCGTAGACTGCTGCCGTGCGAGACGTTACGGCGGTTTCCCTCGGCGACAATACGGTCTACCTGGTCACGCTCGATGGCGCGCGTGTGCTCATCGACACGGGGCCGGACTTCCGCGGCGCGGACGCGCTCCTGGAGGAGGCGCTGCGAGGCCGGGTGCCGGACCTCGTGATTGCGACGCATGGCCACCTCGACCACGCCGGCCTCGGGGCCTGGTGGCAGGCGCGCGGCGTGCCGGTGGCGATGCACCGGCTCGACTGGCCGCTCGCCACGGGCGAGGAACCGTCGGGCGAGGAGTTCGCCGCCCTCGAACGGTTCGTACAGGACTGCGGAGCGCCTGCCGACGTTGCGCTGGAGGCGCTGGCCGGCGTCGAGGCGCGGCGGCGGTGGTCGGCTGAGGCGCGGGGCGGCGACTACCGGCCGGCGGGCCGGGACCGGCGCTGGCCGACCGGGCTGCGGTATATCCCCTTTACCCCAGCACAAGGGTTCACGGAGGTCTCGGTGCCGGGGCTCGAGCTGCTTCACCTGCCCGGGCACACGCCCGGCAACGCCGTGGCCTGGGTGCCATCAGAAGGGTGGCTGTTCTCGGGCGACCAGCTCCTGCCGGGGCTGACGCCCACGCCTGCGCTCCAGGGGCACCACGGAGCTGGCGGGCCGGACTGGCGGCTGCGGAGCCTGCCGCTCTTCATCGATGGCCTTCAGCGCATCCGGGGGCTGGCGCCAACACGGTGCTTTCCGGGCCACGGCGAGCCGTTCGGCGACGTGACGGCGGCGGTGGACGCGAACCTCGCACAGGTTGAGCAGCGCGCAGAACGGGCGCTCGACATCCTTCGGGCGGCAGGACCCCGCACGGTCTACGAGCTCGCGGAGGCGCTCTACCCCCGGGCGGTCCGGCGGCGCTTCTGGCAGATCGTGGCGACGGTCCAGGGGGTGCTCGACCTGCTCGAAGTCCGGGGACAGGCGGTCAGCGACGGCGTTCGCTGGGAAGCGGCTCAGGCAGCGAGCGCCGCCCGCTCCTGACCCGGTTCGACGAGTTCGGCGCTCACGAGCCAACCGACCAGCTCATCCCGGTGCTTGAGCACGACCCGCCGCGTAGCGCCGGGGATGCGCACCAGTTCGAACTCCTCGGGCCGGGCCGTCGTCACCTCTTCGACCCCATCGACGAGGAGCGCGGCCGCGCCCTCGCCGGCTGAGACGACGATGAGCCGCCGGTCGGGCGAGGTCTCCGCGTGGCCGAGACCGAGACGCGCGGCGAGGTCGATGACCGGGATCGCCTGGCCGCGCACCTGCGTGAGGCCGAGGACGTGCGGGGGCGCCCCGGGCGACAGCGTCAAGGACCCCGGCACAAGAATTTCGCGGACATCGTCGATGGGAAGCGCCTGGAGCGTGCGCCCAACGCGAAAGATGACGCACTGGACCGGCGACGAAGGAAGAGCTGCTGATGCCATGACAACCGACCTCCCGCTGCGGTTATCGGAAGGCTGCAGGCGCGGATGGAGACTCCGGATGGCCGTTTGTTAGGATTTGTCACGTGGGGTTTACCGAACTCGCGAACGCGCGGCTTGAGACGATTGGCTTCCGGTCGACGGCGCCACGCCGGGCCGTGCTGCGGGCGATCGAAGCGGCGGGCGCCCCGTTTACCGTCGAGGACCTGCTGGCCAGCCTCCCGGACGTCGGGCGGGCGACGGTGTTCCGCACGATCAAACTCCTGCACGAGCTGGAGCTCCTCTGCCGTGTGCCGCTCGAAGACGGGAGCGTCCGGTACCAGCTCAGCCAGGGGGGACACCACCACCATCTCGTCTGCCGCGGCTGCGGGCGGTTCACCGAATTCACGGACCTTGAGCTGGACGCCCGGATCCAGGAACAGGCGCGGGCGCATGACTTTACCCTCGAAGGGCACGCCGTCGAGCTGTACGGCCTGTGCCGCGAGTGCCGCGGGCAGGGCGCATAGGCCGGGGTGGCGGAATGGCAGACGCAGCCGGCTTAAACCCGGCGGCCGCGAGGCATGTGGGTTCGAATCCCTCCCCCGGCAGAACCCCTCCCCGGATTGATGCGAAACCTGAATGGTGAGGGCCGGCACCGGCCGCAGGGCAGGCACGGGCGGGCGCGCGCTGCACGGCGGAACCAGCGGGCTGGCGGGTCGAGCACCGGTCCGGGCCCGGCGCCGGCCCTTCGGGCGCAGACGTTACGCCGGCCGGCGGGCATGCGCGGTACTTATGACGTTTGGGTACGTGGAATTCTTCGAAGGGGCTTGATTATGGCATGCAGGGGCCGTCAGCCG
>Ga0272446_1000213_pt1 | contig 91046 bp, 78 predicted proteins | sample YNPCB0061_FD_194587 | JGI IMG/M metagenome (GOLD analysis project Ga0272446, IMG submission 194587) | Hot spring microbial mat communities from Yellowstone National Park, WY, United States - YNP-CB-006-1 | ecosystem: Environmental > Aquatic > Thermal springs > Hot (42-90C) > Sediment | place...
TTCGGCGCGGCAGCGTTGAGGCGAATACGCTCAATGAATCCAACGCCCTCGACGCCCGACAAGTCAATCGTTATGCCTGTGCCGCTTTCGGGCAAGGTGGTGCTTGATGTAACCGCGTCTCTAACGACTGTTCCGCTTGTAGCTTGCACTTCAACTGCGCCGATGTCCATTCTGCCGTCGGAGATGCGCACGAATGTTCCGCCGCGCTGGTCGGTTGCAAGTCCGTTTTCATCAGGTTTCGGGTTGCCTTTGTTGATGGCAGGACTGCCAGCGTTGAGCAACATGGTTCTCGTTCCGCCGCCGTTATTAGCCAGTGCGGCCAATTGAGCGTTGATTGGATTGCTGGTTGTGCCAACGAGATTGCTGTCCGCGTCGGCATTGACGAGTCCGGTCATATCTGCGCCATTGCCGATAAGATTGTATCGGCTTGCGCCGCCGGCTTTGGCGTCAAACAAACGGGCGGGTTGCTTTGTAAAACGCGGCTTAGCCTGAACTCGCCGCCCCAAGAGACCCATATCGTCATCTGCGCGACCTTGAAGATCAGTTTCAACTGCGCCGGAGATATCAGGACCGCTCGGCGCGGTGTTGCCAGCGACGATGGTGTTGTTGAGCGTGAACGTCCCACCGTTTTGATACAGCCCGCCGCCACGAGTAGATGCGCTATTTCCTGCGATTGTAGAGTTACTTATTGTGAAAGTGGTGGTTCCAGCGTTGTTTATTGCGCCGCCTTCGGCTGCAGAATTGGCTGTGAAAGTAGAACCTGAAATACTGACGAAGCCGTTGCCAACGGAAATCGCGCCGCCCAGACCGCCGACCGAGTTATTTGCAAATGTGCAATTCTCAATGTTGAGCGAGCTAATCTCAGTTGTGGCAATCGCACCACCGTTGCTGACCGCCGAATTTACACACTCTCGTATTTCGCAGTCTCGAAGCGTTAGATTGACAGTCCCATCTGAAAAAATTCCCATGCCGCTGGCTGCCGCTGCGGTTAGCCGTCCGTTCCGAATGGTCAGGCTTGAAATGGTTACGGAGATGAAACTTGCACCTGTGCCGTTCACAAAAAGGACGCGGCTGGCATCGTTGCCGCTCACCGATAAATTGTTCGCGCCAAGACCGTGAATCGTTAGCGATTTATCAATCTCGAGCTGACCTGTCGTCAGCGTGATGGTTTGCCCGCTTAAGGCAGGGTTGAAGATAATCGAGTCGTTATTGACGGCGTTTGAAATCGCACGGCGCAGCGAGCCGACGCCCGCATCGGCATTATTGACGACGCCAAGAGCTACTGAAAACTCTTCATCGAATGCGCCAATGCTCACACGAATTGGCGTGCCTTCGTTGTTAGGTCGGTTGTTGCCGCGCTGGTCAAGCGTTGGCGCGCCTGCGGTTGTTCCTGCTCTCCAACATGGCGAGCCAGAGCGTAGCGCCATTGTTTGCGTCGGGCCCCCGTTGTCTTGAAGCGCGCCCAACAGCGGGTCTATGCCAATTAAGTTGTTTGTTCCGGGTGCAAGCGTGCCTGCTATGACGACTGGCGTTGTTCGAATGAGGCAATGCGACGGCGTGGTTGTGCCGCCGTTGACGCGCAGCGATTGAAGAACGGTGTTCGTCATCGTAACCGTTGTTGACCATACCCAGAGGTTAGCGACGCCGACGCTGTTTCCATCAATCGTGCAGTTCATCAAATTCAGCGTTCCGTTCTGAGCGTAAATCACTTGGTTGCCCGTGTTGCCGCTCATCGTTACGTTGGTCATTGAAACATTGCCGTCGTGAAAAATTGCACCAGTGTTTCCCGAGAAGGTAGAGTTATTTACGGTCAGATCGGCAACGAGTGTCGTACGAATCGCGCCGCCGAAGCCATCTGCTGTACTGTTTGAAATGGTACAATTGTTCACTGTGAGCGCACCGATACTCAGCAAAATTGCGCCGCCGTCGCTCGCTATTGCTCTCCCATTGGTGAGCGTGAGATGTGATAACAAGATAGCTCCGCTGGTGATGGAAAAAATGCGCGTCGCGTTGTTGCCGCTAATGGTAATCGTCGCGCCCGTGCCGTCAATGGTCAGGTTTTTGTTGAGGTCGATTTGGCTGTCAAGCGTAATTGTTCCGCTTAGACCCGTTTGAAAGACAATCGTTGAACCTGCGGCAGCGCCAGCGACCGCTTGGCGGAGCGACCCTGTGCCGCTGTTGTTGAGATTTGTAACGGTGATGGTTTGCGCCAGCAGCGCAGTCGAGAAAAAGAACGGCAGCAGAACGGTAATTAGGTGCTTCATTGAGATGGTTAGCTTAGTTAAGCGTAAATTGAAGTTGCAGCAGTAAGTGATAAAGTTAGAGATAAGTTATCAATTCAACACATAAAAATCAATTCAACACATAAAAACTTAGCAGACTCGTGTTTCTATGACGAAGGTTTTTTTTACCAAAATGTCGGGCGCAGGCAATGATTTTATCATGCTCGATAACCGTTCTGAGCAGATTCAGTTGTCGGAGGCACACATCGCCAAGTGGTGCAAGCGCGGCACAGGCATTGGCGCAGACGGCTTGATTTTGCTGGAAAAGTCAGGCAGCTATGATTTTGCCATGCGGTATTACAACGCCGATGGCAGGCTCGGCTCGATGTGCGGCAATGGCGGCAGATGCGCTGTCCGATTCGCGTTTCTGTCTGGCATCACCAAGACGCGCTTTTCGTTTGAAGCCAATGGCGCACGCTACGACGCAGAGATTTTAGACGACGGTCGAGTCAAACTTAAAATGCAGCCGCCAAAGGATTTTCGGGACGAATTTCAGGTCGAGGGGTTCAAGAGCTTCTACATTGACACTGGCTCGCCGCACGCCGTCGTCTATGTGAACGGCTTGAATGATTTTGATGTATTTCATGTCGGTCGTGCGATTCGGCACAATGCCACGCACTTCCCTGCTGGCGCAAACGTCAATTTCATTGAGCCGATGTCGAGCGATACGCTTCGTATTCGTACCTTTGAGCGCGGCGTTGAAGCCGAAACCCTTGCGTGCGGCACGGGCTGCGTGGCAGCGGCACTCGTCGGTTACAAAACAGGAAGAATACGCTCGACGCATGTCAAACTCGTCGTTCAAAGTGGCGACACCATTGATGTGGAGTTCGACGACGCGATGCAAGACGTGTTTCTTATTGGCTCGGCAGATGTGGTCTTCAGAGGCGAAATTGACCTCTGACCGACGGACGCACAAGCACAGCGTCTCGCGCGCGCCAACATTACGGCACGACTTTCACGCCTTTCCAAAAGGCAACATAACCTGCGATGTTCTTCGCGGCATCTTTCGGCGCAGGGTAATACCAGACGGCGTCTTTGTTTGTTTCGCCGTTCACGGTGATGTCGTAGTAGCTGGCAACGCCTTTCCAACTGCATGTTGTATGCGTCGCGCTCTCTTTGACAAACTCTCTTTTCAGTGCGTCGGGCGGGAAATAGTGGTTGCCCTCGACGACAAGCGTTGCGTCGCTTTCTGCAATGACGGTGTCTTTCCAAATCGCTTTCATAAAAAGCAAGTTTTTACGTTAGGTAGATTGAACATCTTTTTGAGTGTTGAGCCAAAGCGCATCGAGGCTGAACTTTCCCGACCCCGACAAGAGCGTCGTGAGCGAGAGAGCGACATAGGCAAGCGCGAGTTCTTTTTTGCTGAATGGGTCTGCACCGTGCGCGATGAACCCTGCAACGAGCATCGTGATAAGCACTGCTATGGCGGCAGGTCGTGTTAGGAAGCCGACGACGATGAGCAGCCCGCCGAAGAACTCTGCGCCGCCGGCGAGTGCCGCCCATAGTTCGGGCGCGGGAAAGCCAAGTTTGTTGAGGTATTCCACAAAGCCCTGCGCGTTGCCAAAGACTTTCGGAAATCCGTGATACGCCATCATAGCGCCAAGCCAAACGCGCACGACGAGCAGCGCGCCGTCAAGCGAGATAGGTTCGTGCAGTCGCGCTAAAAACAAGCGGGTCATTTTTGAAACGGTTGTATTGCGAAAATTGCTGCAAGTGCTTGAACCCAAAATACGCGGTTAAAATTTCTAAGGTTTTTGCATAAATTCCATATTCGCGCATCAAAACAGCAAGTCATTTAAAATTTTTTAACGCACGTCTCGATGAACAACGGCTCTAACACTGTCGATGAGAAGAACGAAAAGCCGGGTTCACTCGGCGAGTTTTTACGCGCCAGAGTGCTCAATCAAATTTGGTTCATTGCGCTTTTCATTGCGCCAGTGATTGTCTTGCTCGCGTTCTTGCTCTCGCGCATCGGTATCTTCGAAAACCTCGAGTTGAAACTCATCGACGCCAAATTCAACGCGCGCCCAACCGACTCGACATTTCGGAAAAATCCCGATGTGGTTATCATTGCCGTCAGCGACCAAGCGCAAGAATCAACACGCCCATTTCCATGGCCTCGCGATTACCACGCGCGCATCATTAGAAACCTCACACGCGCAGGTGCGAAGGCGGTGGCGTTTGACTTGGTGTTCGACGACGTCGACCGCGCGGGCGGCGATGCAGCCTTCCGAGAAGCGGCGGCGGAATGTAAAAACGTCATCGTCGCCGGTCGACAATCCACCACACTGAGCGAAGAGACGCGCGTTAGTTTCACCTCGCTCAAAAAAGTGGATTTACAGACCATCTTCGACGGCACGCCCGGCGCCAGCGTCGGCATCGTCTATGTGCGTCAGGACAACGACGGCGTCATTCGGCGCTACCACCCTGCTAGCATCAACGTGCTTGGCGAACAAATGCTCTCGCTCGCCTACGCCAGTGTTAAAACCTTTAAGAACACCAACGACAGCGTCAAGAGTTTGGACAACGGCAACCTGCTTGAATTTGCAGGCAGCGTATTTCCGAGTTTCGACGGGCAATCTGTTTTGCTCAATTGCTACGGGCCTTCCGGCACCATACCGCAGATTTCCGCCGAGAATATCTTGGACGACCGCGAGTTTATGACCAAAATCGAGTATGAGCAGTTCAAGCAAACGATGAAAGAAACCGGGCTGGATTCGCTCACCGTCTTGAACTCGCCCGACCTGCGCGACCTTTGGGCGCTCGATATTTTCGACGACACACTCGCGGGCATTCAAGAACAAGTGCGCGGAAAAATTTGCATCGTCGGCCCCACTTTTCCTGAATCGAAAGACCTTTTTCCAACCTCAATGTGGAAAGACGGCCGTCCCGACCTCAACCAGATGTATGGAGTTGAAATCCACGCGACAGCAGCACAAAATTTTCTGCGCAACGATTTCATCACCGTTGCCAACGGCAGCATTGTGCTTGCCGTGTTGCTTATCGTGAGCTATTTCTTATTCGGCTTATGTGTCTCCATCAAGCGGTGGCGTGTCTCGAACCAACTTGTCATGACGATTTTCACGGGCATTGCCGCGTTGATTGCAATTAGCGCCATTCTCTCCCTGATTGTTTATGTTGCGGGCGGCGAACCCATTGCTTACTTTCGGAGTTTGGCTCTCCCGATTCAACTCGGCATCGGCGTCGGCGCAGTTCTGCTCTCAACATTAAGTGCGCTCTTGCTCCGACGCGGCGGCTCGATGCAAGAGTTCGTCAGCGAAGTCGGCGCGCTGGCGCTAACAGCAGGCGCGTTCCTCATCGCCTACCAATACACGATGTATCGGTTCATTGAAGACAGTGTGCTTATCGATGTTATTCCGATTGCGGCAACAGTGTCGTTCTCTTACATCGCCAGCATCTTCTATCAATACCTGACAGAGTCGAAACAAAAGAAGCTCATCAAAGGCTTCTTCAATGTGTATGTAACGCCTGCACTTGTCGACCAAATGATTGCCAACCCGAACATCTTTAAACTTGGCGGCGAGCGACGCGAACTAACCATGCTATTTAGCGACATCAAAGGGTTTACAAACATCTCCGAATCATTTAAAGACACGCCTGAAAAATTGGTGGAACTGCTCAACGAATATCTCGGCACAATGACGGAGATTGTCTTTAAATACGGCGGCACGCTCGATAAATACATCGGCGACGCGATTGTCGCGTTTTGGAACGCGCCTGTTCCCGTTGATGATCACCCCACGCAAGCCTGCTATGCGGCACTTGAAATGCAAGACACGCTTGTCAAACTGCGCGAAAAGTGGAAAGCCGAAGGTAAGCCTGAAATCTATTCGCGCATCGGCATCAACACGGGCGTTGTCATCGTCGGCAACATGGGCTCACAGTCGCGCTTTGCTTATACTGCTATGGGCGATGCAATGAACCTTGCTGCGCGGTTGGAAGCAGCTAACAAAGCGTTCAAGACGTCGATTATGATTTCTGAATTTACACGCGAGCGCGTCAAAGACACTTGCCTGACGCGCGAACTGGCGACGATTACTGTGCAAGGCAAGGAGCAGCCGATTAAAGTCTATGAACTGGTCGCTCGAAAAGAACCGGGCAAAGTTTATCAGGAACTTGCGCCCGCAGAAACTGCGTCGCGCGGCGTGTTGGCTATTGCCAAAGACTAATTTTGAACGCGACGACGTGCAACCATCATCAACCAATTACAACACATGGCGTCAAGACAACAAGACCAATCGCTCACGTCTGACATTTTACTTTACGGATACTCTATCGGCATTTTCCCGATGGCAGATTCGGTAACGGGCGAGATTCAATGGTATTTGCCGAAAATGCGCGCCATTGTTCCAATTGAGACCTTCAGACCGCCGCGCTCGCTTCGGCAACTCATCAAGAAAGGCATCTTTGAAGTTCGATTCAACACCGCGTTTCGAGAAGTTATGCAAGGCTGCGCGCACGAGCGTGGCGATGGACTCGGCACGTGGATTTCACCCGAAATGATTGAGGCTTACACCGAACTGCACGACACTGGCTACGCGCATAGCGTTGAGACGTTCATTGATGGCCAATTGGTAGGCGGACTTTACGGCGTCTCGCTCGGCGCGGCGTTCTTCGGTGAATCGATGTTCTACCGCGTCTCGAATGCCTCGAAGGTCGCCTTTGTCGCCTTAATTGACCGATTGCGCCAACGACGCTACGACTTGCTCGATTCGCAATTTATGAACGAGAACATTCGTCGATACGGCGCCATTGAGATTCCGCACCAAGACTATTTGGAACGCTTGCAAGCCGCGCTGAAAAAACCAGCGACGTTTGTATGAGCATTTGAAAACATCACGCGCTTCCTTATCTTCCGCTAAGATGCGCTGACAGACAGGCGCTTTCAGACCACGATGTCAAACCTTCGGAGCAAGGCTATGCAAAAAGAACTATTCACGCTCGGCATTGAAGAAGAATACCAAATCGTCGACCCACGCACGCGGGAACTTAAAAGCCACATCGCGCAAATTTTAGAAGACGGACAGGCGATTCTGCGCGAGCGCGTCAAGCCTGAAATGCACCAATCGGTCGTCGAGGTCGGCACAGGCGTTTGCGCCAATATGGAGGAAGCCCGAAAAGATTTGGTTACGCTTCGCACTGAGCTTGCCAAGCTCGCCATCAGCAAAGGACTGCGCATCGTTGCCGCATCTACGCACCCATTCTCCGACTGGAAGTATCAGGAAATCACCGAGCATGAACGCTATCACGGCTTGGTGAACGATCTGCAAGACATCGCCCGCGCCAATTTGATTTTCGGCTTGCACGTCCATGTCGGCATCAAAGACCGCGAGGCGCAAATTGAGGTGATGAACCAAATGCGGTATCTCTTGCCGCACATTCTCGCGCTGACCACAAGCTCGCCATTTTGGCTTGGCAGACCGACGGGGCTTTACTCGTGGCGTACCCAAGTCTTTAAGCGATTCCCGCGCACGGGCATTCCCGACTTGTTCAATTCATACTCCGAATTTGAAGATTACATTCGGTTGCTTGTCGAGACAGGCTGCATCGATAACGGCAAAAAAATCTGGTGGGATTTGCGCCCGCACCCGTTCTTTGAAACGATTGAAATTCGAATCTGCGATATTCCGACACGCGTCGATGAATCGCTTGCTATTGCCGCACTCATTCAAGCCACCGCGAAAACGCTGTATGATTTATACAAACGAAATATGCAGTTTCGGCATTACAGCCGCGCGTTGATTGAAGAAAATAAATTTCTTGCGGCGCGCTACGGCTTAACCGGACAACTCATTGATTTCAGCAAGAAGCAAAAAATCTCTACGCCCGATTTGATTCACGAATTTTTGCGATTCGTCGACGATGCCGTCGAGGAACTTGGCTCGCGCAAGGAAATCAACACGATTTACAAAATCTTGGAACACGGCACGAGTGCCAGAAAACAGCTTCAAGTCTTTGAAGCGACTAACGGAGACATCAAAGCCGTCGTTGATTTTCTCATCAACGAAACCCTCCACGGGCTTCCAATTGAGCTGCCGAAGGAAAAAGAAGTTGCCGCATAAACTGCTCGAGCGCCCTGTAGTCGAGAGTCGATTTAGCCGTTTCGTCGCCCAATCCTTTTCGAAACAACACGTTAGAACTGTTTAATCTTGCATCAATTTGAGTTGCTTGCCCCCAACGTTTTCGCCCGATTTAATGCAGATTGCAACAAGCGAAGTTCAACTTTTTGGAAGGGAGAAACGCAGTATGCTCACCAGAGACTTACAACAGCCGTCGGAATCGGCTAAACTGCCGCGCGTGATTATTTATTCGGGCAAAGGCGGCACGGGAAAAACCACTGTTTCATCGGCGACCGCCGTCTCGCTCGCACGCGCAGGCAAGCGCGTGCTGATACTTTCGAGCGACCCAGCACATTCGCTTTCCGACGTGTTCAACTTTAAAATCGGACGCATAGAGCCGTGCGAAATCGAGAAAAATCTCTACGGGCTGGAAATCGATACGATTTACGAACTCAAAAGAAATATGTCGGGCTTTCAGAAGTTCGTAACGGATTCTTACAAAAATCGCGGCGTCGATTCGGGCGTCGCATCGGAACTGACCACGCAGCCCGGCCTTGATGAAATTTTTTCGCTCAATCGCTTGGTCGATGAATCGCTGTCAGGCAAGTGGGACGCGGTGATTCTCGATACGTCGCCGACGGGCAATACCCTGCGCTTGCTTGCTTATCCCGAAATCATCATCGGCGGCAATATGGGCAAGCAGTTTTTCAAGCTGTATAAAAATATGTCGTCGCTCCAGCGCTCGCTTGGCGCACAGAATCAGCCCGACCCAGAGTTTTTCGAGGAGGTCAATCTCTTGCTCAAACAAATGGACGACATCAACAAATTTATTTTGCGTCCCGAAGTTACCTTCCGCTTGGTTTTGAATCCCGAAAAACTCTCTATTCTCGAAACCAAACGCGCGTATACTTTCGTCCATCTTTACGGCATCAACATTGATTTAATTGCGGTCAATAAAGTCCTGCCGTCGACGAACACGGTCGGCGAGTATTTCGAGTATTGGTCGGATTTGCACCGAAAGTATTTGATGGAGATTGATAACTCTTTTTATCCGACGCCCATTTTGCGCTGCGAACTTCAACGCGACGAGCCGATTGGCTGCGACGCCCTATACACACTCAGCAAGTTGATTTTTAAGGCCGACGCGGCAGATAAAATTTTTCACGCCGGCAAAAACTTCTGGATTGAAAGCAAAAAAGATTCTGCCACGAACCTCAACCGCGAAGCCTTGTGCATTCGCATTCCGTTCCTTAGCGACGCCGAAGATGTAAAAGTCAAGCGCATGGGAACGGATATCGTCGTGATGGTAGACCGCTTGCAGCGCATCATCACGCTGCCGCGCGCGCTCTACACCTTAGAAATGGAAACATTCGTCCGCGAAAGCGACACGCTGCGTGTGTTCTTCAAAGAGCAACCGATGGAGAAGATGGAACTCAATGCCAACAAAGGCGTTTTGGACAAACTCCGCGCGTCGCGCCGACTTTCAGCTTGAAGAACCAAACGGCAATATGTATGTCAAATTCATTGCAGGTCATAACGCCAATTGAAGCGCGGCATTTCAGATGTTGAACGCCAAATGCTGTGAGCGCGCGCAATTTGACAAAAGTTATTTAAGGAGTTGTTATGCAGTCACCAGTCAGCCTTCCTGCGCTTGAATGTTCCTCGTCGAAGAAACGCAGCAAAATTGTCTACAAACGTCTTGCCATTCAACTGACGTTTATTTTCATTCACGTTGCGCTCATCAAATTTGCTATTCCAAACGTGCTTTGGGCAGCGTTGGGCTTGGCATTTTGGGGCAGTCTGGTCTATGCCGCCTCACGAAGCGGACAGTGGGTCTGCTCGACATTCTGCTGGCTTGGCGGCATTCAGGACCTGATGTTTCGCTTTGCAAAGAAGCGCGTGAACTTTAATCCGAAAATGTCACAGTATATCACGCTCGCGCTGCTGGTCGTTTGGGTGCCGCTTGCATGGCTGTTTCATCAAGACGCAGTTTTCGCTATGAGCGACAATCCACTTAATAACCCATTCGAGAGCGGCGAGAGTTTGGTAGCGCAGGGGGGACATTTTTTGGTTCTCACGCTCGTTGGGCTGTCGGTAACCGTCTTCGGCGCGCGCGGCGCGTGCAGGTATTTTTGCCCGTTTGGCATTGCGGTCGGATTTTTCCGCACCCGTCGGCTTAGCACAACCAACGTCGCACCGCTCGCAACTGCACCACATCGCTTGAAGGTATGACCGACAAAGTTCATGCGTGGTTTTCCCGACCGCTTTCGATGAGCAGCGTTGTATCGTTTAGACACGTAAAGTTCTATCTTTGCCGCGCAACCAATCTGCTTTGAGGCAATGGCAAAACTTTGGCTCGCGCTTCGCTCGATTTACATTTGGGTAACCGTTCTGACGATTATCGTCGTGTTTTGTTCGGTCTCGATGGTCTTTTCACTCTTCGACCGCACGGGAACGGTGTATTTGTTTTTGGCGCGGCTCTGGTGCAAACTCTGGCTCTTTTTTTCAGGCGTAAAGTTGCACGTCGTCGGCAAAGAACATGTCAATCCCGATGCGACCTATGTCGTTGTCGCAAACCATTCAAGCTATTTTGATATTCCCGCAATTTTGCAAGGTGTTCCTGTCAAGCGCATTCGCATCATGGCGAAAGAATCGCTTGGCAAAATCCCGCTCTTTGGCTGGTCAATGGCGATGGGCGATTTTATTCTCATCAAGCGCGGAGCGACTCGGGACGCCATGAAGAGCCTTGTTGCGGCAATCGAGAAATTGCGACAGGGAAAATCTGTGTTGATGTTCGCCGATGGCACGCGTTCGCTCGACGGCAGCATTCAGCCCTTCAAGCGCGGGGCGTTCATGGTCGCTGAAAAAGCCGCCGTGCCAATTTTACCTGTAACTATTCTCGGCAGCTATAAAATTATGCCGCGCAACACCGTCCTCATTCAAGAAGGCGATATTACGCTTGTCATCGGCAAGCCGATTGAGACAGACGGCAAGACAGCGGACGACCTGCTGAACGCCGCGTTTCAAACGGTGTCGGATAATTTCAACAAACATTCCTCGACCGTCGCCACGCCCTCTGCTACGACGATTTGAGCGACGTCAGTTGCTCGACGGCACGAAGTCCTGCGCGCATTTTGTTCATCGTTTCCTGATACTCTTTTTCGGGAACAGAATCTGCGACAACGCCTGCGGCGGCTTGAAAGTAAATTACATCGTTAGGAGGTTGAGAGCAAACAACCATTGTGCGGATGGCAATCGCCATTTTGAGCGCGCCGTTGAAATCGATGAAGCCGACTGCTCCGCCATAGAGTCCGCGCTTCTCCGATTCTAATTCGTAAATAATTTCCATTGCGCGAATTTTCGGCGCGCCCGTCAGCGTGCCTGCGGGAAAGCACGACCAAAAAGCGTCCATTGCCGACAGGTCGTCTCGAAGCTCACCGCGCACATTACTAACGATGTGCATCACGTGCGAGTATTTTTCAATCGTCATCATCTCATTGGTCTCGACCGTGCCGATTTTTGCAATGCGCCCGATGTCGTTGCGCGAGAGGTCGATGAGCATTAAGTGTTCGGCAAGTTCTTTTTCATCGGAGAGCAAATCGTGGGCGAGCGCAGCATCTTCATTGGGCGTTGCGCCGCGCGGTTTCGTGCCAGCAATCGGGCGTGTGTTGACAATGCGCTTGCCTTCGTCCGTGGATTCAACGCTGACGAGCAACTCTGGGGACGAGCCGACGATACTGGCTTCGCCCAAATCAAAAAAGTAGAGATACGGCGACGGGTTCACAGTGCGCAGTGACCGATACACATCAAACGGTTTCGCATGAAGCGGCCTGGAAAGACGCTGCGAGACTTGCACCTGAAAAATATCGCCCGCCAGAATATACGCTTTGGCTTTATCAACGCAGGCGAGGTATTCGTCGCGTGTCATATTGGCTTTCACCATCTCGACCGTTTCGTGGCGCAGCGCCGATGCCTTAGCCGGTAACGGCTTTGAGAGCCGCTCTAAGAGTTTCTCGACCCTCGCTTCAGCGTTGGGCTTGTCGTTTGGGCGAATGAAATTAGAGACCACATGCAGTTTCCGTGTGACGTTATCGAAGACGACGAGCGTATCGTAGAACATCAAAAACATATCGGGCAAATTTGCGGCGTCTGGTTTTCGCGCTTTCGGAACGCGCTCGACAAAGCAAGCCGCGTCGTAGCCGATAAACCCAAATGCGCCTGATGTCAGCATCTCATTGGAACGTGCTGGGCGTGCATTTGAAAAGGCGTCGAGCAGCAGCGAGAGCGTTTGAACGGGCGACTGTTCGGGCGAGGGAATCGACGAGAGCGAGTCGAATTTTTTATCACGCACATCGAGGTCGATGCGCCCGTCGTTCCACGCACGAAAAACAGCAAACGGCTCAATGCCGATGTAAGAAAATCGCGCCAAGCGGTCTTCGCCCTCGACCGATTCCAAAAGGCACGAATACACGTCTTGCAGTTTGAGATACATCGAGACAGGCGTTTCGGTGTCAGCGAGGCGTTCCGAGTGAACGGTGTGAAATTGAAAGACAGGTGTTGGTTTTGAGGCGCGTATTTTGTTTTGCATTTTTGAAAAAAGATAAGAGAAGATAATGCCGTTCAAGAAAAAGACGTCGCGCGAAAGCAGAACGATTCGAGTGTTAATTTTCGCCGCGTTTTTGGCGGGCGTTGCCGCACTGTTTCCGCGCAATAAAATTTCGTCCTTAAATTATGAAATCGGTGCGTCATGGTTACAACCCGACCTTATCGCACCATTCACCTTTCCCGTCTACAAAGAACCCGATGTGTATGAGCGTGAAAAAAAACTTGCCCGCGAGTCTATCTTGCCCGTCTTTCGGCGTCAGGACAAGGAATTCAAGCCCGCCGAGTTCAGCGCTTACATGGACAACCTGAACGAGTATCTTGCTGCCGACCTCAGCCGAGCCGCCGCTTCATCGAAGAAAAAAACCGACTCGCTTGCCGTTAAAGATGACAGCCTTTTCAGTTCAATTCCATTTACGCCATCTGAAAAAACATTGCTCCTTGCGGAGTATAAACGACTTTTGCGCACGCGCGGCGAGGGCGCATCGTTGCTCGGAGAGCTCAGAAAAACCTTACCGATTTATTTACGCTCACTGCGCTCCGATGGTATTTTGAACATTGCCCGCCGCGACGTGGCATCACCGCAGTTCGTCGTGCGTTCCGCCAACGGGCGCGAAGAGAGTGTCTTTAAAACCGACTCGGTGCGCGACAGCATCGAGGCAGCGCTCACGCTCAGCGAACTTGTCGCCATGCATTTCCGCGTCTCCAACACCCTTCAAAACGACACCGTGCAGCTTGCGTTGAAACTTGCTCAACCGTTTTTGAAACCGAATTTATTTTTTGATGCGTCGCAAACGCTCTCTGACCGCGTGCGCACTGAAAGCTCTGTTCCAATGGCAGATGGCTTTGTGCGCGAGAACGAAAAAGTCATTTCACGCGGCGAAATCATCACAGAACTTTCGAAGCGCAAACTCGATTCGTTCTTGAAGACGAAAACAGAACGCGAAGTCCGCACAGGCGAGTTGCGGCTCTATATCGGAAAAATTCTCATCGTCGTCATCATTGCGTCGCTCTTTGCAGCATATCTCTATTTTTCGCGTCCGCAAATTTTCTTCGACAATACGCAAATCCTGCTGCTTGCCAGCGTGATGATGATTCAGCTCTTGGCAACATGGTATTCGTTGCAGTTCGATAATCTTTCGCCCTACATCGTGCCGATTGGCTTGGCGTCGATTTTATTTACGATTCTCTTCGATTCGCGCACTGGATTTTTTGCCACGGTTACCATTTCGTTGCTCGCCGCCACGATTCGCGGCAACGATTTTTCATTTGCATTGGCGACGATATTTGCTGGCGGCATGGGCGTTTTTTTTACGCGCGATATTCGCAAACGCGCCCAAGTTGCACTCTCCGCGCTCTATGTCTTTCTCGGCTATACGGTTGCGATTATTGCGTTCAACTTTGCGCGGCTCGCCAGCCTCAACGAAATTCTCAATGATTTAATGTTCGCCGCCATCAGTTCGCTCTGCTGTTTTCTCGTCTATCCTGCGCTCTTGCTCGTTGAAAAATTGTTCGGCATTACCACCGACCTAACGCTGCTCGAACTTTCCGACGCAAATCATCCGCTCTTGCGCGATATGGCAGCAAACGCACCCGGCACTTACACACACACCATGCAAGTGAGTTTGCTCGCCGAAGAAGCTGCCAACGCCATCGGCGCAAATGCGCTCTTGTGCCGCGTCGGCGCATATTTTCACGACATTGGTAAAATCGCCCAGTCCAAATTTTTCGCCGAAAACCAACAGACACACAATCCGCACGACGACATTAACGTGGTTACAAGCGGCAGAATCATCGGCGAACACGTGCGCGAGGGAATCGCAGTGGGGCGGCAATACAAAATTCCAGAGCGCGTGTTGGACTTCATTCCGCAGCATCATGGCACAACGATGATTCACTTTTTTTACGACAAAGCTGCAAAGCAACTGCCGCCTGAACAGCTTAATCCAAACGACTTCCGCTATCCGGGTCCGAAGCCTCAATCGCGCGAAACCGCTATTGTCATGCTCGCCGACGGCGTCGAGGCGTCCGTGCGCTCGCTCACCAATGCGACCGAAGAAAACATTGCGCATATCATCGACGTCGTCATCCGCAAACGGCTCGATGAAGACCAATTCGCCGAATGTCCAATTACCTTCGCAGAAATCAACACTGTCAAACAGAGTTTCATTAAAACCATTATCGCACTACGGCACAAGCGCGTTAAGTATCCGGGACAAAAAATTTAACGTCGCACCCGTTGCAGCATCGGCGCAGACAGCACCGGCTCAGCGAGTTCTTTTCGAGTGAACACGACGCGATGTCGCTCCGTGCCGACAAGCAGCGAGAGTTCGATTTTGCTTGCTTTTTTCGAGAAGGGGAAGTAGAGTTTTCCAAACGCTTTTGCTTGGGGGGCAAGCGCGGTTTCACGCCACGCCTCTTTTTCGACTTCGGCGCGGAGCATTGCCAAGCGCGTCAAATCTTCCCGCAACTGCTGCGCGAACATCATACTCGATGCGGTCGAGACGCTCCGCGCCAGCGAGAGTTCGCTTTTAATTTCTTCAATCGTTTCGTCAATCCGTTCAATCACATCGTCCGCGCTCTGTGCATAGAGCAAGCGGCTTTTTTCGTCGTCGAGAATTTTGTAATAAAAAATTTCGGGAACAACCAAGAGCGTATCGTTGCCGCGATTCATTACGCCAAGCTGAAAAATCACGTTTGGTTCGTCAATGCGCCCGAATGTCAAAAAAATAAACGCGCGCTCGTCCTCGAGCATAATCGTGTCTTTGGCGGTTGCAATGGAATCGGGCGGCGTCGCGGGTTCATATCGATAGACGGGCGGAACAGTCGCGCAGGCGGCAAGCACAGCGGATGTAAAAACAAACAGCGCGAATAGAAAGGTAATGTTACGCATAAAGCGCTTAATATTTGGAGTTGATGTAAACCCTTGTCAATGCAAGCGTCTACCGTTTTAAGCACGGTTAGGTTTCAACCCCAAGTCCCGCCGCGTCAAGCGGGCGCATCACGCCGTCTTTCAATTCAAATCCACCCCTTGTAACATCTCGCGCAAGGTCAAGGCTGCCATCGAGGTCGATGTATTTTGTGGCGACCGACGCAAACGCCGCGTGCAACGCCGCCGAAATGCTAATCGCGCTCTCGTCGTTACAGCCCCACATTAACTCAATGCTGGAATTTTCGGCGACGACCGCAATTTCACGTGCGCCCGTAATGCCGCCGCATTTCATCAACTTGATGTTGAAAATCCCGCACGCCTTCGGCAACGATGCAAGCCGAATCGCATCTGCCGTGCCGAGCAACGACTCATCGGCGGCGATTTTCGCTTTCACATCAGTTGGCAACGCTCTCATTTCGTCAATCGCATTTGCCCGAAATGGTTGCTCGATGAGTTCAATGTTCAGCGACGATGTTCTTTTCACAAATTCCCTAAGCGTTTCACTCGTGTAGCCCTGATTGGCATCGACGCGAATGCCGACCGCAGCACCAAATCGCTCACGCAATTTTATCAATCGCTCGACGTCTTCAGTCAACGACGCGCCAATTTTTACTTTCAGAATTTTAAATCCGCGCTCGATGTATTCTTTCGCTTCGTCGAGCGTTTCCTGAACGCCCTTAATGCCGATGGTGATGGAGGTCGGCAATGAGTCGATTTTTTGTCCCAAAAATTTTACGAGCGGCACACGCAGATACTTCGCAAACGCATCGTGCAGCGCAATGTCAAGCGCGGCGCACGCGCCCATATCGCTTGGGTAATGCACGTATGCCTCGTAACAGAGCCGTTGAAACTCGCGGATGTCGCGCCCGATGAGCCAAGCGAAATCATCGTTGGTCAGCGCCGCGTAAGACTCTTCGACAGAGACGCCGACGACGGCTTTCGACGGATTACACGCGCCGAAGCCAACAATGCCGTTGGACAGCATCAGCTCTACAATCACATTCTCGACGTGCGAAACGGTTTTGTAGGCAATTGTGTAAGGGCGCGTCAAGTCGAGATTTTCTTTGCGAATGCGCACGGAGACGATGGTCATCACTTTGAGCCTCTTCGTCGTTTAGAACAATCCCGTAATGTTGCCGTCGGCGTCGATGTCGATGGATTCGGCGGCGGGCGTTTCGGGCAAGCCGGGCATACGCATCATCTCGCCCGTAATCGGCACGAGAAATCCCGCGCCCGACGAAATTTCAATCTCGCGCACGCTGAGCGTAAAGCCGTCCGGTCTGCCAATCAAATCGGGATTATCAGACAGCGACTTCTGCGTTTTGGCGATGCAGACGGGCAATTTGTCGAATCCTAAATCGGAAATGGTTTTTAAATCCGCTTGGGCTTGCGCTTGATAAACGACCTTCGCCGCGCCGTAAATTTGCGTCGCCACCGTCTCGATTTTTTCTGTCACGCTGCTCTGCCAATCGTAAAGCGGTTTGTGTTTTTCTTTCTGCTGCGCCGCCGCTTCAAGCACGAATTTGGCGAGTTCCAACGCGCCTTCGCCGCCCTTCGCCCAGACTTGCGAGACAGAGGCTTTTATGCCCAGTTCCGCGCACCGCTTCACAACAAACTCCAACTCCTCTTTCGTATCGGTGTAAAATTCATTGACCGCAACGACGGGCTGCACGCCGAATTTCTTCGCGTTTTCCAAATGCTTTTCAAGATTAACGATGCCTTTTTGCAACGCACTCAAGTTTGGCTGTTTGAGCGAATCCAACGCCGCGCCGCCGTGATATTTCAACGCGCGAACCGTTGCGACAATCACTACTGCCTTCGGAGAAAAATCGCCGTATCCGCATTTGATGTCGAGGAACTTTTCGCCGCCTAAATCAAACCCGAAGCCTGCTTCTGTAACCACGTAATCGGAGAGCGAGAGTCCCATGCGCGTCGCCAAAATTGTGTTCGTGCCTTGTGCGATGTTCGCAAACGGGCCGGCATGCAAAATTGCTGGATTGCCTTCGAGTGTTTGAACGAGATTTGGTTTAATTGCGTCTCTTAACAGCGCTGCCATTGCGCCGTGCGCCTTGAGGTCGCGGGCGAAAATCGGTTTTTTGGATTTGTCGTAGCCAATGAAAATAGCGCCCAATTTTTCCTTTAACTGTTCCAAACTGTTCGACATACAGAGAATCGCCATCACTTCCGACGCCGCCGTGATGTCGAAGCCCGTTTCGCGCGGCACGCCGAAGCCTTTGCCGCCAAGTCCGACAATGATTTTCCGCAGCGCACGGTCGTTCATATCCATTACGCGCTTCCAGCGCACGCTGCGCGGCTCGATGCCGAGCGTGTTTTTTCGATTTTGAATGTTGTTATCAATCATCGCCGCCAGCAAGTTGTGCGCTTTCTCAATGGCAGGAAAATCGCCGGTGAAGTGCAGGTTGATGTCTTCCATCGGCACGACTTGCGAATAACCGCCGCCCGTTGCGCCACCTTTGACGCCGAAGACAGGACCCAGCGAAGGCTCACGCAAGACGGCTGTCGTTTGTTTGCCCAATCGGTTCAGTGCTTCGGTCAAGCCAATCGTCGTTGTGGTTTTGCCTTCGCCGGCGGGCGTAGGCGTAATCGCTGAAACGAGAATGAGCGTGTGTTTATCGGCTTTAGATTTATCGATGAGCGAGAGCGGCAACTTGGCTTTGTATTTGCCATAAAGCTCCAAATCTTCGCCATTCACGCCGAGCTTTTCGGCAATCTTAACGATGTGTTGAAGTTTGGCAGCACGGGCGATGTCAAGGTCAGTTTTTGGCGTCGCAGACGCGACAGACGCAGCGGTGGACATAGATTGTTGTGTTAATTGGATAAAGAATTGCAAAAATTGCGGTAATGCTTTGACACAAAATACAACGTCGGTATGCTGAAATAAAAAAGCGTCCCAACCTGTCTGCGGACGCGCGCTGTCTGTTGTTCAAATCGCATGTGGATTATATCGTGAACCTTTTTGCTTTTTCTCTAACCGCGAGCGTGCTGCGTGGCGATGTTTTCTCGAGCGAAGGAAGTTGATATTTTTTCGTATATGCTGTGAATAACGAATGTAGACACACGATGCGAAGCAGCACAATTAAAGGCATTTTTTTCATCATTGCTGTCGTTGGTGCTATCGTTACATTTTTTTTTACGCAACTGCTGATTGAGCGCGTCCGCGAGCAACAACGACAAAAAGTTGACCTTTGGGTCAAGTCGCTCAAACTTCTGACCGAAACAGAAAACACTGGCGAGTTATCGTTCATCTTTACCGAAATCGTCAGCGTGATTGATTTTCCCGCGATTCTCTCCGATGCAAACATGCAGCCCGTCACATGGAAAAACATCGCCGTCGATACCACTCTGACGGACGCGGAGCAAAAAGCATTTCTCTCGCGGCTTATCAAAGATATGGACGAGAAGCATCCGCCCGTCGCCGTGAAAGTGGACACCGTCGTTTTGCAATACATTCACTATGGCGATTCAGACGTGGTTGTTGCGTTGCAGATTGCACCGTTGGTGGCGGGCGGCGCCGTCGCACTATTTATTTTAATTGCATATTTGAGTTTCAGCGCGATTCGTAAAAACGAAGCGTCGAGCATTTGGGTCGGCATGGCAAAAGAGACGGCGCATCAACTCGGCACACCGATTTCCTCGCTGATAGGATGGATTGAATTGATGAAGGGCGCAAGCGATAACCCTGAACGCCAAGCGCAGGTGATTTTCGAAATGCAAACCGACGTGAATCGGCTCAACCGCGTCGCCACGCGCTTCTCGAAAATCGGCTCGAAGGAAACACTTGCGCCTGAAAACATTGCCGCCGTCCTCGAGCATACTTTTGACTACTACCGACAGCGGCTGCCGCAAATGGGCAAGACCATTTCGCTGGACATCAAAGACACAAACGGGTCAACTCATCTGGTCGCCCATATCAATCGTGAGCTTATGGAATGGGTCTTTGAGAACATCACGAAAAACGGCATTGATGCGATTGAAGGACACGACGGAAAAATTACGGCGACCATCTTGGACGATGGCGAGTTTATCTCGGTCGACATTAGCGATAACGGCAAAGGTATTGAGGCGAAAAATCGACGCGAAATTTTTCGTCCGGGATTCAGCACCAAAGCACGCGGCTGGGGATTAGGACTGACGCTTGCCAAACGCATCGTCGAGGACTATCACAAAGGAAAACTTTTGCTCAAAGAGACCGCCGTTGGCAAAGGCACGACGTTTCGAATTAAATTGAAAAAACATCTGTAAGCCTTATCGAGTTGTTTCTTTCAGCAAGTTGCCTGCTTTGTCGAAAGTAAGTCGTTTTGTTAGGCTGCCATTAGAAAAAAAGCGTGTCTCTTTGGGAATCTCTGCTCTGGTTTGTTCGTCCTGCCGAAGTTGTCGCTCTTCGGTCAAGTTGCCATATCGGTCAAAGAGCCTGCGCTCGATGTGCGTTGCAACGCCGCTTTCGGAGTAGCTGATGCGCTCAGCGAGCAGCCCAAAGTCGTTGTAGCGTTCAAGAATTTTCAGTCGCCGCGCTCCATCAAACCGCTTTTCTTCAATGAGGTTGCCGAATGCGTCGTAGCTTGTCTCGACAGCAGCGATGCCGAAGGAGTTTTCTTTCAGCGTATTTTTTGCGCCGAAGGTTGCTTGTTCAATCACCTTGCCGCCCGCATCGTATTTGAATGTGCGTGTTTGCTGCAAGCCTTCCTCGTCGTATTCGGCGACCCGCGTAACGCGTCGATGAGCATCGTAAGTGTAAACCGATTTCTCAAGCAGCTCTCCTGCCGCGCCGGTTCTAAGCGATTGAGTTGTATTGCCTTGAGCGTCAATGGTGTGCGCAACTTTCTGAAATACTTTTTCTGTCTCGTCCAGATATGTTTCCTCGATGACATTGCCGCTGGCGTCGTATTGAAATCGTTGAAGCGCATAGCCAAGCGAATTATTTTTGAGTTTGCCGTTAGCATCGCGCGCGGCTTTTTCCAAGATATTGCCTTGGGCGTTGCGCTTGTAAATTGTTTTCAGTTGCAGCGTATTTGCGCCATCGTATAGCCATTCCTCCGTGAGAAATTTTCCGACAAAGCGAAACACTGTGGTTGATGTTCGCTTGCCATTGGCGCGAAACATTGCGCGGGAGACAGTGCGACCGTCGGCGTCATACTTGAATCGAAGTTCCGCCGCGCCAAGCGGACTGTAATTGTCGGAAAGTGCGCCTTGTTCCAAGTGGGCGATGGCGATGGGAAAGCGTTGCAGTCGGTCGTTTTTCGAGTAAGTAAATCGAAATAGTTCGGCGACGTTTTTTACATCGGCAGGCGCAAGTTCATAGCGTCCCGAAAATCCATCGTTGGCGGTTGGTTGAACATTTCGAAAATACCGAAATGTTTGGGACGACCCGCCCGCCGAGAGCGTCAAGAGACACCCTATCAACATCAACCAGCGTCTCATCAACATTGCGTTGAACATTACAATCGTGAAAACTTCTGAACGAGCGTCAGCGCGTAAGGCTTTTTTGTGAGTTCAATATCAAAGCACATCAACACGCACGAGCCTTGATAAACGCGCTCGAAGCCGTCTTCGGAGAGCGAAATCGTTTCAATCGGATAGCGCATGACCGTTGCTTCTTCGGAGGCTTCGAGCCGCGCGTGAATTTTAAGCCATTCGTCTTTCAAGCCAATCATTGCAGCGCGCGTTTCGCCGATGCTGCGCAAGCGGTTGTGCTCGAGCGGTTGATTGTCGAAGTAATAATATCGGTCGTGCGCATCGCCAGCGAGCAAGCCGTAGCAGTTTTCAACCGCGAAACGCACACGCAGCGCGTCATCGGAAAGCAGATTGACGGCGTAGTTCACCGTGAACTCCGATTTGTTTTTTTGTAGCGTAATGGTCTTCGTGATATGCGCGGCGTAAGTTTTACCGTTTGTGTAAACGTGCCCGTCGCAGTCCAGCGTCAGCACTTGTTTGGCTTTCGTGCCAGACAGTTTGTGTGTGTAGGGACTGATGATGAAATCGCCCGCGTCGCAGGGCTTGCTTTGATACACATCTTGAACCGTCACGCCGTCGATGAGAAATCGCTCGATGAAACTGCCGCGTCGATACCCATCGTAGTTGAGATGCGACGCCAGATTCGCCTCTTTCATTTTGACGACGTCGTGAATGCTGGCGACGCCTTCTGCGCCTGTATTGGTAGGCTTTGGCGGAGATTTAAGCTGTTGGTGATAGCCCTCCTCACGCCGCGTCAGCACATCGAGGATGTTTTTGTGCGCGGGCTTGTAATCAAGCTCAATAAGTTTGCCGCCCTCCGACGGTTTGATGTAGAGCGCAAGTTCATTGGACTTGAGAATGACTTCTTCTTGACCGTCTTTATCGAAATCCGTCACGCTTGCGGTAACCGCGCCGTCCGCATTGTCGACTTTATCGAGGTCGGTTTCGGCATCAATCAAATTTTGGTAAATCGGGTGTCGCAGGTTTGGCAGGTATGTGCCGCCAAACACGCCGTGCCAATACGGGCAGTTGCATTGCGCTGCCCAAATTTTGTCGAGCGTTTTTGCAGAAATTTTTTTGCCCTGCTCGGCAAGTTCCCGCGCCCGTTCCGAGACCTCGAGCATGCGTTTGTGCATCTGATTTGATTCGGGATACTTGACCATAAAATTGCGCCAGAACCCGCCGCGCACAAACACATCGTTGCCATCGAGCATGCCTTCGTCCCTTAAATCATGCTCGAATTTTTCGTAAGCGCGATACGATTTTGCCGTTGGCAGCGACCAATGCATCATCTCGGCGTAAGAGGCGTTGGCAAGGTAAATTCTGCCGATGGGTTTCAACTCCGCTACGGCTTCTTGGAACGTCATCGTGCGAATCCAATCGCGGTTGTCCGTCAGCGCCTGGAAGAATTTCTCGAGCCACCGATTTTTAGTATACACATGGTCGTAGGTGTTGGGCCAAACGCCGAACTTTTCGCCGTCGTCGGCGAAGACTACCACGCGCTTGCCATCGTCGGTGGCGACGCTGCGCAGATACTCAATGGTCTTCTCAACTGGCTGAAAGGGAATCGTGTAGCGCAGCGTTTTCGAAATCGGAAAGAGGTTTGTGGTGTAGCCTTGCTCTTCGGTGATATAGTAGCCCAAAAGCTCCTCTTCCGACAGTCCCGCGAATTTGAAATGCGTGTCGTCGAGAATGACGTAATCGACTCCCGCTTGCGCAAGCGGTTTGGTCAGATGCTGTTCCCAGATGCGCTCTGCCAGCCAAAGCCCCGTCGCCTTGAAGCCAAAATGTTTTTTGATGAACTTAGCGAGCTTTTCGACTTGTCCGATTTTATCTTCATCGGGGATAACCGCAAGAATTGGCTCGTAAAATCCGCCGCCGATTAGTTCTACATTCCCTTTGCTGACAAGGGTTTTCAGGCGATCAAAAATATCTTGATGATGTTCAAGCAGCCACTCATATAAAATGCCCGTGTAGTGTTTGGAAATTTTAATGTGCGGGAAGCGCTCATAGACGTCCAGAAACGGCTTGTAAGCACGCTGGTAGGCGTCCTCAAAGACAGAATCAAAATTGCCAATCGGCTGATGATTATGAGTGCCGAAAATAAGATTGATTTTTTTCATTCGTCGACAGTGAGTTTAAAGGTCAGCAATATCGTTTTCGCCGAGAAAATGTCATCTGCGCTCTGTAACGGGCTACGGTGAACACTGGCGTAATCAATGTCAAAATACGCCGCGCTTCTCACAAATGTTTATCGAAAAATCAAGCCCAACTGAATCGTATTTCCAGCGAAGGTGCTGCGTCCGAAAATTCGCGCGTTGAAATCAAAACTGACGTTGATGAACGGCGAAAAAAGCGCAACGAACCCGACGGTTAATTGCCCGTAAGATTCATCGCCAACGACCGTGAGCGTTTGTTCTTCAGTTATGCCGACAGGACGCAGAAACTCGCCGAAGGCAAGCATTGAGTTAAACGAGCCGCGCAACAGCAATTCTTTTGCGGCTGCCACGCCGAACTCGACACGAATAGGGATAGCGTCCCGATAATCGCCGCCGCGCAAGCGATACCCGCCCTCGATGTGCAGCAAACTTGGCACATCGGAAATCATAAATTCTGAGAGCAACAGCAATCGAAGGTCGTAATCGAGCAGTCCCGTGCCAGTAGGAATTCGGGCTGTAATGTCGCCTGTCGGAAATTTAATTCCGCCTTGAACAGAGAGCGTCAATCCGCTTGTGGGCATCAGCGTCGACGGCGTGTTAGGCTGGGTTGCCGATGGTTTCGTGATGAGGTAGCGCGCCGAAAGCCATGTCTCATCAAACGACGATGCGGTGATTCTGATAGCGCGTTCATTCGGGCGTAGGCGCGGGTCGAGATTATCGGTGAACCGCGCTTCAAAAAAACGGTAGCCAAGTTTCAATACGGCGGACAGTCGCTCAGAAACGCCGTATTCGTAGTGGAAATTCAAGTCCGTTTGCGTGAACTGCCCATCGTTGTATCGCACGCCCGAAAAAAGATTGCGTCGAAACGCTTCGGGCGCAAATTCTTCGCCCGCCGTAAAAAAAAGCGCGTCGAATTGAAAATAGGAGCGCCCGACGGGCTGCAGCTTGGCGGACGACGCAACGCGAGGCTGCGCGCAGAGCGATGAGACAAGACAGAGCAACGTGAAAAAGAGCGCAAGACGAATTGACAAGTGCATCAAAGCCGATTCGGGTTTTTTCAAAGTCGGGCAAATATAGCGCGAATGGCACCAGCAAAAAAGGTCAAGGAAAATCCGACCAAAGAAGTTATTTTTGAAATGCGACAGCTTTTGTCGTATTTTGGCTATATGTAATGAAACTTTAAGCGCTACCGCGCCGTTTTGAAAGTTGAAATCGCCAAAAATGGCGGTTTTTATGTTAGCTTAAATCCGACTAAAATAGTCTTATTTAGACACGCTCTAAATAAAAAGCGCGTCGGGTTACGAAAGAATTTTGATATGTTGAAGCTGACCAAAAAATTTGAATACGGACTCTTGGCGATTCGCCATATCGCATCGACGCGCAATGGCGATGTTGCAACCGCGAAAGAAATCGCTGAGCGACTTCACATCTCGCACGAGTTAGTTTCTAAAACGCTGCAACAGATGACCAAGTCGGGCATTATTTCGTCGGTGCAGGGCGTCAAAGGCGGCTACCGATTGAACAAACCAGCTGCCGATATTTCATTTTCTGAAATCGCCGAAGCCTTAGAAGAGCCTATTCAACTTATCGAGTGCGATGCGAATCCGAGCGGCTGCGACGCATTTAGCGGATGCGGCATCAAACAACCGCTCACAAAAATTCAAAAACGTTTCCGAGAAATTTTCGACGAAGCCAAAGTCGCCGAAATTCTATGACGGATGTAACCGATTTTAATTCACTAATCTACACGGAGAGCCTGATATGTCAGTCGATTTGAGCCGTCCGATTTACATGGACAACAATGCCACAACGCCTATGGACCACCGCGTTCTGGAAGCAATGATGCCTTACTTTACCGAAAAGTTCGGCAACGCCGCCTCGCGCAACCACAGCTATGGCTGGGAAGCCGAAGAAGCGGTTGAACTCGCCCGCGAACAAGTCGCTAAATCCATCGGCGCAGACGCCAAAGAGATTATCTTCACCAGCGGCGCTACTGAATCGGACAACATTGCCATTAAAGGTGCAGTTGAAATGTATGCCGAAAAAGGTAACCACATCATCACGATGCTCACCGAACACAAAGCCGTCCTTGATACCTGCCACCGCTTGGAACGCGAAGGCAAAGCCAAGGTAACTTACCTGGCGCCAAAACCCGACGGCATCATCGACCTTAATCAGCTCGAGGCGGCAATGACGGATAAGACCATACTGGTGGCAGTGATGATGGCAAACAATGAAATCGGCGTCATTCAACCGATGAAGGAAATCGGCGAACTCTGTCGCAAGCATAATGTCCTCTTTTTCACCGACGCCGTGCAAGCTGTTGGCAAAGTGCCTGTTGATGTCAACGAGATGAAAATTGATGTTCTGGCGATTTCCGGACATAAAATTTATGGACCGAAAGGCATCGGCGCGCTTTATGTGCGTCGGAAAAATCCGCGCGTGAAATTGGCGGGCATTATTGACGGCGGCGGTCAAGAACGCGGCATGCGAAGCGGCACGCTCAATGTGCCCGGCATTGTCGGACTTGGCAAAGCGCTGGAAATCGCTATGGACGAAATGCCAACCGAAATGAAGCGCCTTACTTATTTGCGCGATAAATTGAAAGATGGCGTAATGTCGCAGTTGGAAGACTGCTATGTGAACGGCTCGCTCGAGAGCCGCCTGCCGGGCAACATCAACATCAGCTATGCCTATGTTGAAGGCGAAGGGCTTTTGATGGGCTTGAAAGGGTTGGCGGTGTCGTCAGGTTCGGCATGCACATCGGCGTCGCTTGAACCAAGCCATGTCTTGAAGGCGCTCGGCGTCGGCGATGAACTTGCGCACTCATCGATTCGCTACGGGCTTGGTCGTTTCACAACGGAAGAAGATGTGGATTACGCGATTAAAATTACGGTCGAAGCCGTCAACCGCCTGCGCGAAATGTCGCCGCTTTACGAAATGGCGAAAGCCGGCATTGACTTGAAAACGGTTCAATGGAATCACCACTGACGATGTCGGAGATTGACGATGTCGGATTCAAGGGTTTAATTATCAACTATCAATTCTAAACTATCAACTGATTATGGCTTACTCAACAAAAGTGATTGACCACTACAACAATCCACGCAACGTCGGCAGCCTCGACCAAAAAGACGAGAGTGTCGGCACAGGGCTGGTTGGCGCGCCTGAATGCGGCGACGTGATGAAATTGCAAATCAAGGTCAATGAGGAGACTGGCGTCATCGAAGATGCGAAATTCAAGACCTTCGGCTGCGGCTCGGCGATTGCGTCGTCGTCGCTGGCGACCGAGATGCTTAAAGGCAAAACCATTGAAGAAGCGGCTCAAATTAAAAACACGGCGCTTGTTCAAGAACTCAACCTGCCGCCCGTGAAAATTCACTGCTCGGTGCTGGCCGAAGACGCGATTAAAGCAGCTGTCGAGGACTTCAAGAAAAAGCAAGAAGCCAAACGCGCCAAAGCCTTGGAAGCAGTTGCGACAGCTTAATGATTCAAGGAGGAATATCTTAAAATGATTACGGTTAGCGAAAAAGCGCTCGCACAAGTAAATCGCTTGAAATCACAGCAAAATCTGGGTCCGGATTACGGCTTGCGCGTCAGCGTGAAGGGCGGCGGCTGTTCGGGTCTTTCCTATGGGCTCGATTTTGAAAACGAGGAGAAAAAGGGCGACCAAATTTTCGAAGACAAAGGCGTCAAGCTCTTCGTCGATATGAAGAGTTTTCTGTATCTCGCTGGCACAGAATTGGATTTCTCCGACGGCTTGAACGGCAAAGGGTTTCACTTTGTCAATCCAAATGCCGCGCGTTCCTGCGGTTGTGGCGAGTCATTCTCGGTGTGAAGTTGTCAAGTAAAATCGCACCGTTATCAAAGGCTTTGCAAAGTTGTTGATAAACACGAGAATATGATGCAGACTACAGCGACACTCACAGCCAAAGCGGAACTCGACTATCCCGAAGAAATAAAGATGCCGCAGGGCGAAAAACACAACAATATTTGCACGCAGTTGCGCGAATTTCTGAAAGTGCTGTTTGACGATGTGCCGAACCGACATGCGGGCGGCGACGTGTTTTTCTACTACGAAGAGGGGACGCAAAAATCATTTTCGCCCGACGCCTATCTTCTGGAAACCACGAATAAGTCGCCGCGAAAATCGTTCAAGTTTTGGGAAGAAAAAATAAACTTGCGCTTTGTCTGCGAGGTCTGGTCGGAAGCCAACAAGGAAGTCGAGCGGTTGCAAAAGTTCGCGTTCTATCAGAATTTTTTGAAAGTCCCCGAATATGTTGAACTGACAGTTGACGACCGATTTTACGCCTATCGGCTTGAAGGCAATGACTATGTGCCGATTGAACCTAACGCCGACGGTCGGTATATGTTGCATGAACTTGGTGCAGAGCTGGCGTTTGAAGACGGCTTGATTCGCGTTTACCGAGATGGCAAGAAAATTCCGACGCTCAAAGAAGCCTTACGGAAACTGGTATGAGCGAGACTCGAAAATTTATCGTAAAGTCGCAAGACGACGTGTGGTTTTTTGAAAAGCAAATTAATCTGTTTGATATTTTGGACTTTTTTCCACCCGATGCGATTGAGGCCAAAGACGGGATGCACGGAAAAGAGTTACTCATTGAAACAGACTTAGGCTGGTCGTTCAAGACCGACATTGAACGCGGAAAGTTTTGTTTCAGAAAAAAAGCTAAATCCGCGCCTGGCACTGGCAAGTGGGTCGTTGAATCGGGACTTGCGGCGGGCGACTCGATTTGCATCGAAAAGTTGAGCGAGTATCATTATCGATTAGTCAAAGAATCCAAAACCAGTTAACGATTATGGAATATGTTTCACTTTGCAGCGGCGTCGGCATTTTTATCGCACTGCTGACAGGTTTTCCAAAAACCATCGTTGTTACACTCTTTGAGCCTATGCTCGACAAAATTCACGCCATGCATGAGCGGTTCATGCAACAGGCATTAAGCGACGTTCTACCGAACCATAACTACAACTGATGATGGACAACAAAGCGCTAATGGAATTTGACATCCAAGATTTTCTTTGGAATGGCATTTTGAAAGAATCGGTCTTTCGAGAAAAATTAGAAGCACATAATTGGTCGCAGTATGACGGGCGAAAGGTCATCGTAAAGGGCTGCGGCTCGACGCCGATACCGACATGGGCGTATATGATTGTAACGGGCTACTTGGTGCAACACGCCGATAAAGTCATGTATGGTGAAGCCTGCGCTGCCGTGCCGATTTTCCGACGCGCAAAAGACACCATCGCCGCCGACCCTGCCGAAAACACCCTGTAAGCCTCATCGGAAACGGCCGTGTCAATCCAGAGACAACTCCCCGTTTCTTATTTGACATACACATCGCGCGTCGTTTGAGAATCCCTGTGCAAGTGTTACTTTGAATCGATAACGATAATGTCTCAACAACTAATTATGCGATTGCTGCTCGTGATACTTTGGAGCGCGTGTGTGCCTGTGCTGCTCGTTGCGCAGAAAATCGTCGTTCCAATGGATAAATCTCAAACCGACCACTTGAAAGCCTACGGGATTGCGTATTGGTGTTTGCAAAAAGGCATTGCAGTCGAGTGGCTGCTGAATTATCGCGGCGGCTCGTTTATGATGGAGGCAGTGCAGAGTGTTGCAACTGAACTCAACTTGCGCGGTGTCCGATACGAATCGATTTCTGAAAGCGAGGCGCAGCGCATCTTATCGACCGTTGCTGGAGAAGACAACAACATGGCATCAATGCGCTTAGAAAAAGCGCCGAAGATTGTCGTGTATGTGCCGCCGACGAATTTGCCATGGGACGATGCGGTTACACTGGCATTGACCTATGCTGAAATTCCATTTGCGAAAGTCTGGGACGAAGAAGTCTTGAAAGGCAAGCTCAAAGAATACGATTGGCTGCATGTGCATCACGAGGACTTCACGGGACAATACGGCAAGTTTTATGCGGGCTTTCGCAACGCGCCATGGTATATCCGACAGGTACGCGACGCCGAACAAATGGCGAAAAAATTAGGCTACTCAAAAGTCAGCGACCAGAAAAAAGCTGTTGCTCGAAAAATCCGAGATTTTGTCGGCGAAGGCGGCTTTATGTTTGCTATGTGTTCCGCGCCCGACAGCTACGACATTGCGCTCGCCGCCGAGAACATCGACATTGTCCCCGCCGAATTTGACGGCGACGGCACAACGCCTGACGCGCAAAAAAAATTAGACTTTACGAAGACATTTGCATTTGAGAACTTCACCGTCAGTCTCAACCCATACGAGTACTCGAAATCGAACATTGATATTAACCCGCAAATGACGGGCAGCTCGACGGGGCAAGAAAACGATTACTTCACGCTCTTTGAGTTCAGCGCCAAATACGACCCAGTGCCGACAATGCTAACGCAGAATCACACATCGGTCGTCAAAGGCTTCTACGGACAGACGACGTCGTTTAGGAAGTCGCTCATCAAACCATCGGTCGTCATTATGGGCGAGAAGAAAAACACCGAAGAAGCACGCTATCTGCATGGCAACTTTGGGCGCGGGCAATTTTGCTTTTACGGCGGACACGACCCCGAAGACTATCAACACCATATCAATGACCCGCCGACGCAACTCAACTTACATAAAAATTCTGCGGGCTACCGATTGATTCTGAACAATGTGCTGTTTCCAGCGGCGGAGAAGAAAAAACAAAAAACCTGAGGCAAGCTGGCTCACATGACTTGGCTCAAAAATCTTCGCGTTATCTTCGGTGTATATGCGTTCCTAACCGTGATATTTAGTCTTCAAAAGTATTCATTGGGCGAAATTGAAGAAAACGGACGACTGGTAACGCGCTACAACAACTACCGCATTTTCAAGAACTCTGCCGCCCACCTGTTGCAAGGAAAAGACCTATACGCCCCCTACCCCGATGAACAAGACGACCTCTACAAATACAGTCCGACCTTCGCGCTCTTTATGTTGCCGTTTTCATTTTTGCCCGATGCGGCGGGTCTTGTCTTGTGGAATCTGTTAAACGCGCTAACGCTATTTTGGGCAATCACGCGCTTGCCGCTCAACGGCGCGCAACAAGCCGCAGCGCTTTGGATTTTGTTTCTCGAGTTGCTCATCTCGATTCAAAACTGTCAGAGCAACGCGCTGGTTGCTGCGTTGATGTTATGGACATTCGTGGCGTATGAGCATCAGAAGTATGCGCTTGCTGCGCTGTGTATTGCAGCTGGAATTTACCTTAAACTTTACGGCGTGTTGGCAGCAGCGCTGTGGCTGTTCTACCCTGAAAAATCAAGGGTTTTCAGCTATGCTGTGGTCTGGTCGATAGCGCTGTTGATTGCGCCGCTGGCAGTTACCTCGTCCGAAAAGTTAATGATGCAGTATGCACAGTGGTGGAATTTATTGCAAAACGATTACTCGGCGTATCAAGGTATGTCGGTGATGGGGCTTTTGGGTGCGTGGTTTGGTCTGACGATTCCGAAAGCCATCGTGATAGGATTGGGCGCACTTCTAATGATGTCGCCGATGGTTCAACGCGAGAAATTCAACAATAACCTTCATCGGTTGTTGTTTTTGTCTGTGCTGCTTATCTGGTCAGTGATTTTCAATCACAAAGCCGAGTCGCCGACATTTGTTATCGCGCTAAGCGGCGTCGCTGTGTGGTTTGTTACAAGCGAGCGGTCTTGGGTGAATACTTTCTTGCTTGCAACGACATTGCTGCTAACATCGCTCTCGATGACTGACCTTACTCCGCACACGATTCGCGACACTCTTGTCTATCGATTCGAACTTAAAGTATTGCCGTGCATCCTTGTTTGGTGCAAAGGGTTGTATGATTTATTTGCGCTCAACGTGCTGACTCTTCCGCATCAACAGCGTGGAGCTGTAACGCTTTGAGCGAGACGTAGCGGAGCGCCGCCTCGTGTGTGCAAGCGAGCATCACTTTCGGTGCGAGTCCTGCGTCAAATGCTTCCTTCCAGCGCAAGGCACATAAGCACCATTTGTCGCCCGCTTTGAGTCCAGGAAAACGATAGTCGGGGCGCGGCGTGATTAAATCATTTCCCATTGCACGCGAGAATTTCAGAAACTCGTCGGTCATAATCGCGCAAACGACATGCCTGCCCGTATCGTCTTGTCCAGTGCGGCAAAAGCCGTCGCGGTAGAAGCCGGTCATTGGCGCAGTGCAGCAACAGGCTAATTTTCCGCCCAATACATTTTTTGGTTCGCTCATAGATTGAGTGGTTTTGAAGTTGTATGTGAAAACCGCGTTGCGCAGTGTAAAATTTCAATCGTTTGGTTCACGCCGTCGCGGCGAAATACTTGCACGATTCCGCCAAGCTGCACCGCTTGCACAACGGGTGTCGCGCTTTGCAAATCGCTTTGCCGTGCCGAATGAGATTGATGTGCAGCGAATACGATTTGCCTTTCGGCACGAGCGGTTGCAGAGACGTAAATGTTTCGTCAGCATTTTTCGTCGAGAGAATGCCAAGTCGATTCAAAATGCGGTGAATATGCGTATCGACGGGACAGACCTCGCGCCCAAGTCCAAACATCAAGACGCAGGCCGCCGTCTTCGAGCCGACGCCGGTGAACCCTTGTAAATACTGCATTGCTTGGGCGGTGGTCATAGTCGATAGAAACTCCAAACTCAACTTTCCGGTTGTCTTTTTGAGCTCTTTTAAGATGCGTTGAATGCGCGGCGCCTTTTGTTTCGCCAGTCCGCCGATGCGAATCGCGCTGGCAAGTTGCGATGAGTTGGCTTCGAGTGCGGCTTGCCAAGTTGGAAATCGTTTTTTGAGTTCAGCAAAGGCGCGCGACGAGTTGGCGTCCGTCGTGTTCTGTGAAAGCATTGTGCCGATGAGTTCATCGAGCAAGTCGGGCTGAAAGTGAACCGCGCCTTCGGCGTCTCGTTTCGTGCGCGTTGGTTTCCCATAGTCGCGCTCCAAGAGCAGCGTCAGTTCAGAGAGCGTCATCTCGTTCCAGAAAAAGAGATTACTTTTAACGCTACCTCTTTATCGTTTCTCATACTGCAGTTCGTAATACTTTTGATAGTCGCCTGATAAAATGCGTTCCCACCATGCACGGTTGTTCAAATACCACTGAATCGTGCGCGGCAGTGCGGTCTCGAACGTGTCGGCCGGTTTCCAGCCCAAGTCCCGTTGAATTTTTGTCGAGTCAATTGCGTAACGCCGGTCGTGTCCGGGACGGTCAGTAACGAACTTGATGAGGCTCTCTGGCTTGTGTAGATACGCCAAGATGCGCCTGACTATCTCAATGTTCGGCATCTCGTTATTGCCGCCGATGTTGTAGACTTCACCGACCTTGCCCTTGTGCAGCACAGTGTCAATCGCGCTGCAATGGTCTTCGACGAAGAGCCAGTCGCGCACGTTCATGCCGTCGCCATAAACAGGAATCGGCTTGTCGTTCAGCGCATTGACAATGACAAGCGGAATGAGCTTTTCGGGAAACTGATATGGTCCGTAGTTGTTCGAGCAGCGCGTGATGAGGCAAGGCAGTTTGAAGGTTTCAAAGTAAGCGCGAACCAACAAATCGGCGCCCGCTTTGCTTGCCGAATAGGGCGAATTGGCTTGAAGTGGTGTTTCCTCCGTGAAGAATCCCGTTTCACCAAGCGAGCCATAAACTTCGTCGGTCGAGACTTGAATAAAGCGTTTGACTGCAAATTCTTTGGCAACTTCCAAGAGCGTTTGTGTTCCCAACACGTTGGTCTCGACGAAGACTTTTGCGCCGAGGATGCTCCGGTCGACATGCGACTCGGCGGCGAAGTTAACGACGATGTTGATGTGATACTTTTCAAATGTGGCTTTGAGTTGTTCGGCGTCGCAGATGTCGCCTTTAACGAAGGTGTATTTCTGTTTCGTCTCGACGTTTTTGAGATTTTCCAAATTTCCTGCGTAGGTGAGTTTATCGTAGTTAATGATGTTGTAGGCAGGACGCTTGGCGAGCATATAGCGGACGAAGTTTGTGCCGATGAAGCCTGCGCCGCCGGTTACAAGGATATTGACGGTTGGCGTTGACATGGTTTTTTAAGTCGGTGAAGTGGTTAATCTAAATAAACGACTCTGTGTCGGTTGCATCAAGCTGCACATTCTTCCATTGTGCGTTCAAGAGCCGCTTCTCGTAGCGGCGGTTGCGGCGCCGCGCTTTTTCGTCGGTGGCGCGTTTGTGTTCGCGTTTATCCTTGACGATGTGCTGCAAATCCGCCGCGTCGTCCCATGTTTTCAAATCGGTCGTATAGGTTCGCTTCGGCATAGATGGCGTTATTTTGACAAGAGCGACGCTGTATGGAAAAAATCATCGGGCGTGAATAGGAATTGCCAGCCAGAGACGGCCGTCGCCAACGCGAGCCACACCATGAGCGGCGTCAGCAACAGGGCAAATCGCTTGTCGCTCAATTGAAACCCTAACGATAAATTCAAGGCATTTGCGGCCAGCATTCCGAGCGTCGTCAGAAAGCCGAGAATCGGGCTGTGTAAACCAAAGTAAAACCAACTAAACATTGAGAAGAACGCCCACAGCGACGCATAGCTCCAAAAGAGTTTCGCGTGATGTTTCTCGCTCATCATTTTTTGAACAAGTAAAAATCCGGCGATGACCATTAGAATTTGCAGCGTTATCCAAATCGGCGCAAATGCCCAATCGGGCGGCATGAAGGGCGGTCGACCGACCATATCCAAATAGGCGCGCGTTGCAAGGCGTCCGCCTGACATGAGATTAACCACAAGGTAAAATAAGACGCCGTGATACCAGCGCAACTTCGACCAAAATTCAGCTTTGATAAATTCAGACATGGGTTACGATTGAATGAGTCGATGCGGATTGGCATCGAGAAAATTTTTCCAACTGTTCGATTTCGCTTGTCGTGAACCATTGCGCGACTTAGAGAGTTCAAGCGACTGTTGTTCGGTAGGCGTGCCCTTTCGGAGCGCATCGCAGAGCGCAATGCCGAGCGCGTCGCTTGCGTCTGAAAATTTTCCTGTGTCGGAGAGGTTGAGAATTTTTTTGACCATAAACGCCACTTGCTCTTTCGCCGCACCGCCTGTTCCTGACAGAGCTTTTTTGACCTCGCGTGGCGAGTATTCGGCGACATCGAGTCCGCGCGACATTGCCAGCGCGATAATCGCGCCGCGCGCTTGTCCTAACTTCAGTGCTGACTGCACATTCTTGCCGTAGAACGCTGTCTCAATCGATAGACGCTTCGGACGATAACGCGAAATCAGCGCGTCGACATCGTCGTAGATTTTTTTAAGTCGAAACGGCATTGTTTGTTTAGCGTCGGTGCGAATGACGCCGAAGGCGACGGCGCATATTGCGCGTTGCTCCATTTCAATAACGCCGTAGCCCGTTATCAGCGACCCCGGGTCAATGCCAAGCGTAATCATAGCGGTGTGTTTGCGGGCAAAGCTAACACATTCCCAACGTCAAACCATAGCTCAAAAAACAAACGCTTATTTTAAGTGCGTCCAGCCTTTGCGGTTGAAATCAAAATAAATTCCGGCGGCGGCAAGCGTTCCGATAAAGAGCAAAATCGCGCCGAACACCAGTTGCCCGAAAATGAGTTTGCCGATGCCGAACAACATGGCATAAACCAAAATCACGCCCAGAAACCAATCGACAAACAGTGAGAAAAACCCCTCGTCCGATTTTACATCGGGCAATTGGTCGGAAATTTTTTTCCAGAGTGCGCCGCCGACGCGCGTCTTGCGGTAAAAGTTTTTTAGATGCTCGGTGTCAACAGGGTTCGTTGCGAAGGTAACCGCAAGCGAGATGGCAACGGTGAACGGCACAATGTAGAACAGCGATTCTGGAAAGCCGATGTGGGTTACTCCGAGCCGATTGAACACATACACCGTGCTGTATGCCGCAAACGGCGCAATCATTGCGGCGATTTCCGACCACGCGTTGAGCCGCCACCAGAACCAGCGTAAAATTAACACGACGCCCGTGCCTGCGCCGCATTCTAAAATAAATGCCCACGCGCCCGAAATTGTCTCCAACACATAAAACGTAATGAGGAGCGAGACGACCATCACCAGCGCGGTAATCAGCCGCGAGAGTTGAATGTAATGCGATTCCGACTCATTAGGTTTGAAAAAGCGCTTGTAAAAATCGTTCAGGAGATAGCTTGTTCCCCAATTCAGGTGCGTTGAGAGCGTCGACATATACGCGGCAAGAAACGCGGCGATTAGCAAGCCACGCAAGCCCGACGGCAGAACATCGCGCATCACATATACAAACCCGTCTTCTTTTTGTTCGGTAGGCAGCAGTGGAAACATCACCACGCTCACGAGTCCGACGATAATCCAAGGCCATGGGCGCACGCAGTAATGCGCCACGATGAACCAGAGCGTTGCGAAGAGCGAATGTTTTTCGTCTTTGGCGCTCATCATACGTTGCGCCACGTAGCCGCCGCCGCCCGGCTCTGCGCCCGGATACCAGCTCGCCCACCACTGCACGCCGATGAACGCCAAAAATGCCGAGGCCGTCAATTCAAATGCGCCCCCAATGCTGCTGTCGGGCGCGACCTCGACAATCATTGGCAAAAATTGGAACATCCAATCGGGCAGCGTTTTCATCATGCCGCCTTGCGCTTGCACAACGGGCTGCGAGACAGCAATCACCGCAAGGGCAATGCAGCCAATCATCGCAATGACAAACTGAACTGTATCAGTAATCGTTACGCCCCAAAGTCCCGACAGTCCTGAATAAAACGCCGTGAGCAGTACCAGCGCCACAATCGCCAATTCGGGATTGAGTTCGGGCAACATGATTTTGATGATTTTATACATCGCCAAGTTCACCCAGCCAATGATCACGCAGTTCATCAGTAGCCCGAAGTAGACTGCTTTGAAGCCGCGCAGCACTTGCGCCGCTACGCCGCTATATCGCAGCTCGATGAACTCTAAGTCCGTTAGCACTTCGGCGCGTCGCCAGAGCCGTGCGAAAAAAAATACGGTGAGCATTCCGCCGATAGCAGCAGACCACCACACCCAATTTCCTGCGATGCCATTTTTAGCAACAAGCCCTGCCACTGCCAGTGGTGTATCGGCAGCGAAGGTCGTCGCCACCATACCTGTTCCCGCCAGCCACCATGGAAGGGTTCTGCCTGAGAGAAAAAATTCGGCGGTGTCTTTCGAGGCGCGATTGGAATACCATAAGCCAATGAGCAAACTCAACAGGAGATAGGCGGTAATGATGGAAAGGTCGAGTATCGATAAGGTCATATCGAGCTGTTGTTTCGTTGATGGTTTTGAAGCAAAATAACTATCTCAACGCTCAGGACATCATATTTTTCCCGTTGCCGTTCCGTGCGTTCTTGTCTGTTTGGGTTTCAGGTGAATGCCGATGAATGTTCTGTCAATTCGTATTTTGGGCGAAACACTTTTGCTATGAGTCACATTGCCGTTATTTACAACAGCGTTCCTGACCGAAGTTCTATTACGCACGATTTGAAATCCGAACTGGGCTTGCTCCAAGTGGCGGAAGGCGTTGCGGACGCTCTTCGAGAAAAGCATCGAGTTAGCCTTTTGCCGTTCACAGGCGACGTGATTTTTTTAATGGAGCAACTGCGCGCTCTACAACCCGATGCGGCGTTCAATTTGTTCGAGGGTGCATTTGGGCTCTCGATGTCGGAGGTCTTTGTGCCGATTGCACTCGATTTAATGCGGCTGCCCTTCACTGGCTCGCCTGCCAAAACGCTGGAAACCTGCGTTCAAAAATCAAAAGCCAAACGGATTTTGCTACGCCGCTCTGTTCCAACGCCACGTTTTCAAGTCTTTCAACCAAACGATGAGATTCAGCTTGCCTTGTCGTTTCCGGTGATTATCAAGCCGGAGCACGAGGACGCCAGTTTGGGCATCACTAACGAGTCGGTCGCGCGCGACGAGGCGGCGTTGAAGCAGCAAGTTGAACTGATTTGGAAACAATTTCGACAAGCTGCACTGTGCGAAGAGTTCATTGACGGGCGTGAGTTCAACGTGGCAATTATCGGCGACTCAGCATTTGAAAATCACTTGGGACACCCGTCCGCGCCGCGCGTGCTGCCAATTTCCGAAATCAGCTTCGAGACGATGCCTGAAGGCTACGCTCGCATCGTTAGTTACAAAGCCAAGTGGGAAGAAGAGAGCGTTGAGTATAAAGAAACCAAGCCCGTGTGTCCTGCCGTGATTGACCTCAAACTCGAGCTTGAGTTAAAGCAAATCGCGCTGCGTACGTTCAATGCGCTTGGCTGCCGTGACTACGCCCGCGTTGATTTTCGAGTGAGCCGCGACGGCAAGCCGTTTGTCGTCGATGTCAATCCGAATCCCGACATTTCAAAAGACGCGGGCTTGGCGCGATGCGCGGCTGTCGGCGGACTCGACTACAATACGCTCATCCTAACGATTGCTGACTTCGCGCTCAACCGCAAACTGACACAAGACGCAGAGGACTAAGCTCATGCCGCAACTGCGAAAAGAAATTATCATTTTGCAAGAGTCGATTCCCGACCTCGCCCGCGAAGCCGCCTTGCAGATGAACGACGCATCGGGCGTGTATCAAATGAACTTTTCGCTTGAGCAATTCACTGAAAAGGAACTAAGAGACTTCTTCAAAACCGCACTCACCGACATTTGCAACGACCTTGCCGACGAGACCAACGACAAACTCAAAAAGCACCTCTTGCGCATGGGCGATTTTTTGAGCGACCTGCGCATTGATGAACGCCTGCGGCTCTTGCTTGCGCTTAAAACCGTTTTGCTTCAAAAGCTCGCCACACTGAACGTTTACGCTAACGCGACCGCCATAAAAATTTCGCAGCTCATCGATGACTGTATGCTCGAAGTTGCTTACAATTATGAAATCGAGCTGATGAAATCTGAAACGACTGATATGCTTGTCGCCGATGAAATTGCGGACGAGCTTTACAAGACGCGGAAAAAATTAGAGAAACAAAAACGCTTCATCACGTCGCTTATTGAGAACTCGCCCGACGCGATTACGTTGCTTGACGCCAAGCGCCGTGTTGCCCTGTGGAATCAAGCAGCAACAGAACTTTTGGGATATAGGCAGGTTCAAATTGTGGGCAAAAGCCTCGATAAAATTACTGCGCAAGAGGGCGACTTGCGCTCGGTGTTGCGCGAGGCGGAAAAAAAAGGCAAGCTCTTCGGCGCAGAACTCTCGCTTAAAACGCAGGACGACCGTGCGCTGCCTGTCTCGGTGTCGGTCTCAACAATTGATGTATCATCGGAAAAAGAGCCGCGCTTCGTGGTGGTCATGCGCGACGCCTCGGAACTGCGGCAAATGCGCGACCAAGTCATTGACGCAGAGCGGCTCTCGGCAATGGCGAAAATTGCTGGCGCGGTGGCGCACGAAGTTCGAAACCCACTCAACTCGCTCATTTTGAACTTAGATTTGCTCGAGGACGATCTGCTGCCTGATGCCGACAAACGCACGCGCAAACAGCTCAGTGTCTTTCGCGAGGAGATTGAAAAACTCAACGACATTGTTACCAACTATCTCTCGCTCTCGCGGCTGAACAAATCAGACTTTTTGGTAACCAATGTGCGCGAGGTTTTAGATACAGCGATTGAGCGGATGCAGACCAATTTGGCGTTGATGGAGCGGCATGTAAAATTTCGAAAACTCTACGCCGAGAATGTGGGAGACCTCTACGCGCTGATTGACCATCGGCAATTTTCGCGCGTGCTGACAAACTTGTTTCAGAACGGCATCGAGGCGGCGTCGCAACCAGAGAAAAAACACATTGAACTTGAGGTGGCGATTTTTCAGGAAAGCACGTCGGCGGTGATTGAAGTGCGCGACAACGGCGACGGCATTTCGGACGACGCGCTCGAGAAACTTTTCACGCCGTTCTACTCGACCAAGTCTGGCGGAACGGGACTTGGGCTGTATATTGTGCGCGAAATTATTGCCTCGCATCGTGGCGATATAGAAATTCGAAATCGTTCTGATAAGCGCGGCGCGGTCGCCCGTATCACGCTACCGCTCTGCGAGAAAACAACCGAGACCGTTCCCGAATCCTAAACTTGAAACGCACAGCTGTGTGAATGATTAAGCTGCTTATTGTCGATGACGAAAAAAACACCCGCGACGCCTTGCGCGACGGGCTTCAAAAGCCAGAGGAGCGCATACTTTTTACGGCCGAGAACGCACGCGACGCCCTGAAAGTCCTCAATGAGGAAGACATCGATGTCGTCATTACCGATTTAAAGATTCCCGATTCCGACGGCGTCAAGCTCTTGCGCGACATTAAAAAGCACGACTCGACCATCGTCGTCATTGTGATGACCGCTTATGCCACCGTCGATACTGCCGTCGAGGCTATGAAACTCGGCGCGTATGATTACATTCAAAAGCCGTTTCGCATGCAAGACATTCGGCGGTTGGTTTCGCGCGCGCTCGAGACTCGATTGCTGCTCGTTGAGAACACAAAACTGCGTCAGCAACTCGGCTCGAAGTATCTCTCGAAAAACATCGTCGGGTTCAGTCCGCTTTTTCGAGAAGTGTTGCAAACGGTCGAGAAGGTCGCACCGTCTCGCGCGGCGGTGATGCTCTTAGGCGAAAGCGGCACGGGCAAAGAGGTCATTGCGCGCGCGCTGCACGAAATGAGCGGCAGGCGCGACAAGCCGTTTGTGAAAATCAACTGCGGCGCTTTGCCCGACACGCTCTTGGAATCAGAACTTTTCGGCTACGAGAAAGGCGCGTTCACCAACGCGGTCAAGCAAAAACGCGGTCGATTTGAACTTGCGCACGGCGGCACGATTTTCCTCGATGAAATCGCCGATATGCCCACGCAACTTCAAGTCAAACTCTTGCGCGTTTTGCAGGACGGAGAATTTGAACGGCTTGGCAGCGAAGAGACACTAAAAGTTGATGTTAGGGTCATTGCAGCAACCAACAAAGACATCGATGCTGAAATCGCGAGCGGTCGATTTCGAGAAGATTTATATTATCGGCTCAATGTGATTAAACTTAAACTTCCGCCGCTTCGTCAGCGACAAGACGACGTGCTGGCGCTGGCGCAACACTTCCTTGAAAAATACGCCCTGCTCAATGCCAAGTCTATCAAAGGCATTGCCCCCGACGCAGCGAAACTCTTGGAAGGACATGGCTGGCGCGGCAATGTGCGTGAGCTTGAAAATGTTATTGAGCGTGCTGCCGTGCTGTGTTCCGGCGAGATTATTCAGAAAGACCATTTGCCCGATTACATCACAGGACAGGAAAGTTCAAAAGTAATCTCTTTTCGCGTCGGCACGACCTTAGAGGAAATCGAAGAAGTGATGATTTCACGCACGCTGGAAGCGACGGGCGGCAACAAAGAGGAAACCGCACGGCTTTTGGGCATCGGCGTTGCCACGCTCTATCGAAAACTCAAAGACAATCACGAGGCATAACAGGCTATGACGGGCGCTTCGGAGCGACATAAATTTACTGCGCTGTTTGAGCAAGCGCCGCAGGACTTCAAGACCGAGTTCGCGCAGGAAGTGCTATTCGTCAATGTATTGCGCGCGCGATTTTTCGCTCCGATTATCGCCGCGCTCAACGCGGTGCTGTTCTTCGGCTTCGATGTCTACTTCGCGCTCAACGGATTTTGGGAACAGAACATCGGCTATGCGTATTGGGCAGGCTTGCATGGCGTATTTGCGCTTACGCTCTTCACCGTTTGGATAATTTTATCGACACAACCGCTTTCGTCGCCCAGTGACCTTCGCCCGATTCACCGCGCCGTTTTTACCTTCTATGTTGCCTTTATTTTATGCGGCTGTATGGCAATTACGCTTGTCGACCAACAAATAACGGGCGCAATCACGATTTACATTTTGGGCATCGCTGGACTGACGGCGGCGCACTTTTTGTCGCTGCGTGCCAGCTTGTGGAGCTATGCGACAAACCACGTCGCCTTTTGCGTGCTTCTGCCGTTGGTTCAAAAAAACGGGATAACGGTGTTCGCGCACATCGTCGGCGCCACCATCATCACCCTGCTGATGTGGTTTCTCTCGCGCTTGCTCTTCTCGTTCAAGTTGCAGGAATTTTTGAACCGAAAAACGATTGAACAGCAGACCATCAACATTCAGCGCATCAATCAAGACATGCGCGACGCCAATGAGCGACTTAGCGATACCAATAAGCGATTACTTGCCGCCAACGCCTCGCTCGCCGAAGCCAATCGCTTGAAAACCGAACTCTTGAACATCGCGCTCAACGACCTGAAAAATCCGCTCGCCTCGCTCAGCCATTTCGTTGATATGCTCATCGATAACGACAAGCCTGAACATCAACCCCAATTTTTACGGCTCATTAAAGACATCACGACTCGAATGGCGCATACGATTGACGAACTGCTCAATGTCAAAGCCATCGAGAGCGGCGCCTTGAAATTGAATCGCCGGCCGGTCGATATGTGTTCTATGCTCACCTTGATGCTCTCGCGCCATGAACCGCACGCGAAACAAAAGGAACAATCTATTGTTCTTGAGCACCTTGATTCCTGTATGATGCGCGTCGATGAAGACCGCATTTACGAAGTGATTGACCACCTCATCAGCAACGCGATTAAATACACGCCCAACGGAAAAAGCATTTTCATTCGTTTGGAAAAAATTGCACATATCGACCACCCTATTGCCCGATTCAGCGTGCGCGACGAAGGACAAGGCTTGACAGAGGACGATAAACAAAAACTCTTCGGCAAGTTTCAGAAACTTTCTGCGATGCCAACAGGCGGCGAGAGATCAACGGGACTTGGTCTATCAATTGTCAAGCAATTAGTGGAACTGCATGGCGGACGGGTTTGGGCGGAGAGCGAGGGCAAAGGCAAAGGGGCTACATTTTTCGTCGAGCTGCCTCTGCTGCCTACCGTCGAGAAAGAATTACAATCGAACTGAGATGCCTTTGTGCGCCAAGTATTGTTTCGCTTCTGTAATCGAGTATTGCCGATAGTGAAACATTGAGGCGGCAAGCGCGGCGTCGGCTTTTCCCTCCGAAAATGCGTCGTAAAGATGCTGCAAATTTCCCGCGCCGCCCGACGCAATAACGGGAACAGACACTGACGTTGAAATGAGCCGCAAACTCTCCAAGTCGTACCCCGATTGCGTGCCGTCTTTATCCATGCTTGTCAGCAAAATTTCGCCTGCACCCAGTTGCGTTACGTTCCGCGCCCAGTCGAGCGCATCTAATCCTGTCGGCGTTCTTCCTGAATGCGTGAAGACCTCATAACGCCCATCGACGCGTTTGATGTCAATCGCTACAACGACCGCCTGCGACCCATAACGCTCCGCCAGCGCGGTAATCAATTCGGGCGTTTTGACAGCAGCGGTGTTGAGCGAGACTTTGTCTGCGCCGTGCAGAAAGGCTTCCCGCGCGTCTGCTTCGGTGCGAATGCCGCCGCCAACTGTGAGCGGAATGAACACCTGCTCCGAGACCTTTCGGACTTCCTCAAGCGTGGTGCGGCGCGATTCCAGCGAAGCGGAGATGTCTAAAAAAACCAACTCATCGGCGAGTTCGGAATTGTAAAATTTCGCTTGCTCTAAAATCGAGCCAGCGTCGCGCAACTGTTCGAATTGAACACCTTTGACGACGCGCCCGTCTTTGACATCCAAACACGGAATAATTCGTTTTGCAAACATTTGACGTGCAAGTTGATGGAGCGCAACATAGCAAAACCGTCGCGTTTCGTTGCAATTTTCACGACGGTCGTCGCTTTTTATGAAGACCCTTCGCTATCCAGCCGTGTGCGGTCGACGTTTTGAAATGTTAAGTTTAGGTTTGCGTTTTCAAATACCTGTCCGATTGATTAACTTAGCGGTATGAAAAAAGCGCTTGTTTTACTCACGCCATACCTGCTGGCGGCGACAACGCTGCTTTACGCGTCTACCTCGATTACGCGATACACCGCCATTCCCTCCAACGACCGTATTTATGTTCGTTGGACAGCGTCGGTAGAGTCGCAGTTGCTGCGCTACGAGTTGTATCGGCGTGCCGATAACGAAAATTTCACCTTGCTGACCACAATCCAGCCAACGGGGTCAGGCAGTTCCTATGAATTCACCGACATGAACGTCGTCCGCATTATGCCGAATTTGGCGTCCAGCACCCCGTCGGCGTCGGCACAAGCCAACCCAACGAGATACACCTATCTTCTCAAAATCATCGGCACTGACCGCACCGATGAAATGCAGACGAGTCTCACCTACCAGACGTCCAACACGCGCCGCACATGGGGCAGCATCAAAGCGCTATTCCGATAGGCATCAGTGTTAATAAATTGTCAAAACTGAATTTTTTACTGCATCGGTATGCTTAGATTTGCCATGAAAAACTAAACAAATGCATCAAAAATGCGACTCATGTATGTTGTTTCCGCATTGATTTCTCTAATATGGAGCGTGACAGCGTTATCCCAAGGGCGGCTGATTGGACGTGTCACTGACAACTCTGGTCAGCCAATCGTTGCAGCGACAGTCTCAATTGCAAGTTCGTCAATTACCCAAGCGGCTATTACGAACGCATTAGGGTACTACATTTTTCTTGATGTTCCCACGGGTGACTACACCATCAAAGCTTACAAGCGCGGATTGCCCTCATGGGTCAAAACACTTATGGTTCCAAGCGCGATGGTTCGTCAGGACATTCAGCTTGCCTTGGCTCAGCCAGCCGACGTTGCTGAAAGTAAAGAGCGAAATGCCGAACGCGACACTAAGAAAAGTGCACCAAGGGTCGCCGACGTGCCGAAGGAAAACACTAAACAGCCTGAGCCAAAAAAGCAGCCTGATAAGCCAGCTGCACCTGTTGCTGCTGCGCAAGCTCCTCCTGTCAAGCCAGAGCCTGCAACCGTTACCATGGCGTTAAATGCCGAAATCACCGATGCAGGCTTGAAGAAAGCCGTTGAAGACGCCAAAGCCACCGACGCCAGCGAAAAAGCCACGCTTGAAAAGCGACCAGAAGTTATTGGAGGGATGAATGCCATTTACTCGAAACTACAATACCCTGCATACGCACGGGAAAATCAAATTGAGGGCAGCGTCATGGCGCGGGTGTATGTGTCGAAGACAGGCATGGTGTCGAAGGTGTCGATTATCAAAGCGCCTGACCGTTCGCTCAGCGAAGAAGTATTCCGAGTGTTAAGCGAAGATGTTGAGTTTCAACCTGCATCTGCCGATAACAAACCTGCCGATGGCACGGTTGTCATTATTGTGAATTTTACCCTTAAATGAAATTGCCTTGAAAGCGATACTGACCTGACATGAAGCTAAGTTTTTTGAAGCCATATAGTTTTGCAGCAGTTTTGTCTGCGAATTTGTGCCTGAGAGTATTAGCACAAACTGGCGATGCGCCCACGGTGATACAAGCCGCGCTCTTCGCCAAGATTTTTGCATACGAACAAGTGCTTGCATCAAAGAAAAACTTTGCGGTCTGTATCCCATTTGCCTCACTCTCAGACACGGTCGAGACCGATATTGCCAAGCAATTTCGCACGATTGGAGTGGCAGTCGAGTTCATCAATGAGTCGCAGCTCAATTTGGACACATTCAAGCGCTTCGATGCTGTGTATATGTTTTCCAACATCAATGCCAGAGAAATTCATGCGCTTCTGACCAAAAATGGCGTGTTAAGCATTACTGGCGCGGTGCCTCTTGTCAAAGAAGGGTTAGCCTCGGTTTGTGTTAGTTTGGAAAACAGCAAGCCCCGTATCATGGTCAGCAAACCCTGCGTTAAGAACGAGCGGCGGAGCTTTTCTGCCGACTTTTGGAGCATGGTTAAAGTATTTGAGTAACTGCGCTGTATTCTCTCACGACGCTGCGTTGTTGACAAAGCCCACTATCCCCACATAAATTAGCCACAAAGTGGCGTTACAAGCCGCCGCCTTCCTATCAGTCCTTCGGTTCACTCTTTAATGTTACTTTAACGGTAGTTTAATACTTATGAAATACACAGTGTTTAACTTTAATAAATATCTTACCTAAACCATTGAGACTGTAAATATGAAAAAACTGCTGACACTTCTTTTTATTCTTTTTCCGCCTTGCGTTTTAATGGCTCAAAAATCCGACTCATCGTCTATCGGTGGGTTAAGTAGTGCGGAGCTTAGTATGCTCAGCCTCGATGATATTTTAAATATTCAAGTTGTAACGGTAACACGCACGGCGCAAAAATCGAGCGACGCACCTGCGTCTATTATCATCGTAACCGAAGAGCAAATTCGGGCGCGTGGGTATCAATCTTTGCTCGAGGTATTTCAGGATTTGCCCGATGTCAAAGTGGAAACTAACAACGACCCGCGTTGGCAACACGATGTTCAAATTCGTGGGGTGTTCGGCATGGATAAGTTTATTATTCTCTTGGACGGTGTCCGCATTTCCTCACCCACCAACGATATTATCCCGATTATGGAAAATTATCCTGTCAATTCTGCCAAACAAATTGAAGTTGTGTATGGTCCGGCGTCAGCGCTTTACGGCGCCGATGCGCTTTCGGGGGTTGTGAACATTATTTCAAAGCGGGCGGGCGATTTCAAGAACGGCGTTTTGCAAGGCACTGCTCTTGGCGGAATGTATAGCACTTTCACAGGGAATATTGCAACTGGCTTTAAGTTTAGTGATATGGTCAGCCTGACCGTGTCCGGTCAGTATTTTTACGACCGTCAGCCAGAATTAGACGCCGTGCGCAACTTTACATTTCAAAGTCCTGCGCCCGCATTGCAGTCGTTCAATGGACAAACCGCGCGAGATTTTCTTCAGCGAAATGCCTTCCCAACCGACTTAGGCTTTCCGCAAAGTTCAACGCAACCTCTCTCGGGAGACATCTCTAATCCGCTTAGTGCCTATGGCATTCACGCGGCGCTACAAGTAGAAGATTTGCGGCTGACATTTTTTCGTAATCAATCCTACAATCCCTCCACTACGGCAAACAAGCCAAATAATACTGTGTATAACACAGATTCGTTTTTCGGTCATGCCATCACCATGGGCAATGCCACCTATTCTAAATTTCTCAACAATAATCTCAACAGCACCACTTACCTGATTTACAGCCAGTATGATTTGGATAATCGGTCGAACTTTCGGAATGCGTTCACAGGCATGAACACCGCGTATTTGTTTTCTTTCGGTCGAATGTTCAAAGTCGAGCAGTTGCTGTCGTGGAGTGCAAGTAATCAATTTACGCTGACCGGTGGCGCGACCTACGAAAATTTTTTCTCGGTTCCACGCGGACATGATTTGCAAAGCCCAATCACCCTTTCAAATCTTGCCAGTCCGATTGTCAATAGCGTAGGGTTGCCGAATGCACCCAATGGCGTTCCAGCGCGCATTTTCGAATTAAGCTACAACAATATCGGCGTCTATGTGCAAGGGCAATATGCGCCTGTTGAACAATTTACGCTTACCGTAGGCGCGCGAATCGACCGAGACTCGCGTTTCGGCGTGGTTGTCAATCCGCGTCTTGGCGCAGTGCTTCGGGTTTCGGAACGCACAGTGTTGAAGGCGTTGCTTGGCAGTGCATTTTTAGCGCCCTCACCGCTTTCAGCATACGATGAGTTCGGCACATTTTTCAATGCGGGCGGCACCACGCGCTCAGCATTTTTTCGTCTCGCCAATCCCGATTTAGGCCCGCAGCGTATTGTAACGGCAGAATTAGGCTTCCGCGCTGCACTGACGTCAGACATTAACCTGAGCATTAGCGGCTACTTCAACCGATTGAACGGGCTGTTTAGCCAAACCGCCGCAGTTCCAGCTGGTGTTTATCCCGGTAATCCAAATACCCCAAGTCCCGTCGACGGTTTTTATCCCGATTCGCGTTTTGCCTTTCCGGTAGATTTTCTTGAAACCATTGTCAATCAGGGCAATCAAACAAATTTTGGCGGCACCATTCAGCTCGATTATACCGCGCGGCTTGGCAGCAATGGCAGGCTCATCGGCTATGTTTCAGCGAGCGTCATTGATGGGCTTGTAGAAGTGGCAAATGCGACAGGCGCATTGGTCAATCGTCAAATTGGCGGTATCTCACCATTGATGCTGAGGACAGGCGCTGATATTACCATTGAAAAACTGACCGTTTCGCCGCGATTGATTTTCGCCTCACCGCAACGCACGCACCCTCAACAAGGCTCCGCGTTTGACCCTAATGATGAAACTCGGCGGCAGGTTATCCCGGGATATTTGTTGCTAAATATGACAGCACGTTACCAACTGTTTGAGAACCTGTCGCTCTTTGTTCGAGGGCAAAATCTACTTAACCAAAATTATCGCACAATCAACTTGGGCGCAGGTCCTTTGGGGCTTGCTGGTTCAGCCGCAGTTGAGTTTCCCGATGGTGCGCCGCAAAACCCGATTCGCGTTACTGGTGGCGTCCAGTTCAATTTTTAAGGGCGTGCTGGGGAACTTGAAAAAGAGGAGTCGTGGGTAACTTTGTTGTAACCAAACATCAAAGTTATGACCCAAAAGTTCGAGGAACTTAACGCATTCGGCGCAAACGAAAATACAATTTGCGCGTCATAGCCAACGCGCTGCCGTATATGGTCAGGACAGGTTGTCAGTGGCGAAACCTGCCGCCATGTTACCCGCCGTGGAGAGCGGTCAATTACTATTTTGAGCAGTGGACGCATTCGGCAGGAGAACACGATGGCGCGGCGGCTTGTCCTCTGATTGAAGCGTGTTCGGCGATTCGCCAACGATTGCCCAAAATTCTGGGGGACGGCGCATATGCGAACACATTTGCACAGAATGCAGAGAAAGCAAGGATTGAGCCTGAGCGCGCTTCCAAGCCAGAGGCGGTCAAAGGATTTGTGCCGATTCCCAAACGCTGGGTGGTGGAGCGAACGATTGCATGGACAAACTTTTTTAGGATTGGTCAAGGATTACGAATACACTGTATCGTCTGCCGAATCGTGGGTGCTGTTGGCAAAGACAACGCTTATGTTGCAACGACTTTTAATAAAAAATCATCCTTAATCACATTCCCGAACATGCTCTAAGCATTTTTTCTGTGCCAAACAACGTCGCGCGATTTTTTTTCGAGAAGGTCAATCCACCTCCACCACAAAATCCTCAATCACTTTTTTACTGTAGGCTTTCCATGCGCCTCGAAAATCTCGGCTTGACGCTTCAACAAACCGTTTCATCTCGTCGGAGTTGAGTTGCAAAAGCAGCTTTTGCATATCGCCGCTATATTTGATGAAATAGCCAGAGTAAATCGTCGCCTCTTCATTTTCATACAGAATGAAATTCGGCGATTTGTTCATCGGAGAAAAAATAATTTTCTTTCCGAAACTCGTGTCCAAACTTTGACTTCTGCCAAATGCATACCATGCAACTGAATTCGGTCTGCCATTGTCCCGTTTGTCGAGTTCGGGTTTCACTGAGCGCAGATATTGATAGGCGAGCGGGAATTCGCGCTGCAACATGCTTTCGGGCATAATCACGGTTTTACCGTTTTCTTTTATGTATGGAAACAAGATGTATTCGTAAATCGGCTCACTGCTTTTTTTGAGCGTCGAGCCTTTGACAATCGGCTTTAAAATTTCCCGTTCTATTTTCACGATGCCCTTGAGTCTTGTTTTCGCCAAAACTGTTTTTTCGTCGTTTGAGTCAATCGGGAAAATATATGCCTTGTCGCAGAGCGTTGTAATCCCCACATGGATTTGACAAACTTCGCTTAATTTTTTTCCTCTCGCCTCGCGCTCGCCAGAAATGGATAGTCGCCAAACTTTTTCGTGCCTCAAACTCTTTGTTGCGATGGTCTTGCTGACGAACTGATTTATCTGAGATGCCTTTTGATATTCAAAAACGCTGGCGGGTTGTTTCGAGAAAATTGTGATTGCGCTGTATGTGGTAGCGTTCTCGAAGAGTTGAATATCTCCGAAGTTGATGAGCTTTTTCAAAGCGCTCTGTTCCACAAAAAAATCACGCAGCGTTTTTGCCGTGTCGGTGTAGAAAAACGTGTTTGGTGTGATGAATGCGCAAATGCCTTGCTCTTTCAAAAGACGAAACGCTAGTTCAAAAAATGCAATGTAAGCATCGGTTGATCCGCTTTTGCAAAATTGATAGCGCGATTGAATGAACTTTCTGTCATTTTCTTCCAAATGTTGAATTCGTATGTAAGGCGGATTGCCGACAATGACATCGAACTGCTCAATCGGTTCGGCGAAAAAATCGTCCGTTGGCAATTCATACAGCGCATTTTTAACGGACAGTTTCCAGTTTACGCGTATGCCTATCCCGTCAATCTCTTTATCCAAGTTTTTTCTGCATTGCTCCACTGCAACCTCATCAATGTCCCAGCCGTGAATCAACTCAAGGTTTCTGACCAAATCTTCTTTGTGAGAAAAACGAATAATTCGCCGGGCAACTTCCGTCAAAAAACGCCCGTCGCCGCACGCCATATCGAGAACGCTTCGGCCAAGCACGCTATGCGAGTTAAATCCCACTTCGTCGAGCATTTTTTCAACGATAAAGCGCGGCGTGTATACTTGACCAAACAGTTTTTCGTTATGATATGTTTTCTGCAAACTTGCCATTACTTATTCGTCGCCATAAACCCTGTTTTGTATTTCTCGATTGCATCCACGAAAGCAGGAACAGAAAGATAGCGTTCAAATGCTTCTACAAATTCTTTGCTGAACTTTTGGCGCATCTGCGTCGGGTTTACCTGTCGCGTTTTTTCGTCTATATCCACCAACATTATTCCGAGCGCTTCAGGTCGGTGCGCTTGTTTTGCGTCCATAGCCAATTTCAAATACTTTGTTAAATCTTTTTCGTTCACACGTTCGATTTTCTTCGGCTTCTGCGTTTCGTTTTTCTTGTAGTAGGGGGTTTCGTAACGGAAAATAATCAAGTGCGCATACGGAATAACTGTGGTTTGAATGTTCGCAGTTTCACCCATCATGCTTTCAAAATAATTGTTCGCGTTTTGCTTATAGTTCGATGTAACAAACTTGACGCCCACGCAGAATACGGACTTTTGATTGCGAGAAACCGTAATGTCTATGTTTTTCGGATAGTACTTTCCATCGAGTCTCTTTTCTTTTGAATTTTCCCCCATGAAGTTCGTTTCAAACATTTCGCCCCAAATCGCACTAAGCACTTGGGCAACATAGGAATGAAGTGGCTTTATTTTTTCAGGGCTTCGCGCGCCTTTCAACCTGTAAGTCTCGAACGATTTGGCAATCGCCGCGATAAATTTTTCCTCCGAATAACTCATCGTTTAGTCTGTTTGCTTGAGTTTTGCAATCACGTCGGCGGGCTTGTCGGCGCGAAAGACGGCTGAGCCAGCCACCAAGATGTCCGCGCCCGCCGCTCTTGCCAACGGCGCCGTTTGTTCGTTGATGCCGCCGTCAATGGAAATAAGCAGCGACGGATTGAGCGCCTCGCGCATGACGCTAAGTTTGCGCACTTTGTCGAGCGACGACGGAATGAACTTTTGTCCGCCGAAGCCGGGATTGACCGACATAATCAGCACCAACTCGATGAACGGCAAAATTTCCTCAAGCGTCGCGACAGGCGTTGACGGGTTGAGCGAGACGCCTGCTTTTGCGCCGAGCGAATGAATGAGGTCGACCGTGCGGTGCAAATGCTGACATTCTTCTTGATGCACGGTAATGTGCGTCGCGCCCGCGTCAATAAAATTTTTGATGTATCGGTCGGGCTCACGAATCATCAGGTGCGTATCAAGCGGCAGCGCTGTGCATCGTTTGGCGGCTTCGACGATAAAGGCGCCGAAGGAGATGTTCGGCACAAACGCGCCGTCCATCACATCGCAGTGAATCCAATCGGCACCAGCGCGCTCGGCTTTCTCGATTTCTGCTCTCAGGCAGGTAAAATCTGCGGCTAAAATCGATGGGGCAACGAGTTTCGGACGAGTGGTCATGATTGAGAAAAAGTCGGTTGATTGAGTTCGTTTAAACTTAGAACGCTTCGCCAATGCCGAAGTTGATTTGCGGACTAAACAACTGCCACCGCTGAATTGCCCATCGCGCATTGACAGGTTGCGACGGGTCGTAAACTCGATACGCAAAGTCTAAGCGCAAGGGGCCAATCGGCGTTCCCAATCGAATGCCGAAGCCGACGTTCCAAGCGGTCTCGCTCAAGAGGGTCGGCAACGCAAGCGCGTTCTCGCCGCTTCGTGTCCAGATGTTGCCCGCGTCCATAAACACGACCATACCCGACGGATAGCCGAGAAACCTAAAAAAGTTGATTCGTTCCTCAATGCTGACTTCGAGTTTAATATCGGAGCCAAGCCGCGAGATAGCAGCGTTGGTGTCAAGCGTAATGCCAGGGCCGAGCAGATTGAACCCCCAGCCACGCAAACTGTTCGGGCCGCCTGCATTGAAGCGCCGTTCCAGCGGCGTGTTGGAACTTCGCAAATACGGCACGAGATAACCTGCAAAAATTTTCCAAGCAAATGTGCTGTTTCCGGCAGTCGGAATGCCAACGGCGACCTGCGTATTGAAGCGCAGGAATTGGTTGTAACGTAATCCAAAAATAATTGGCTCAGTGTTGCTCGGCTCAAAAATGGCACTGAGCAGAAACGGCAATGCACCTGCGACTTCCACACCTGCGCTGAAGCGCACATCGAGTTTGCGATTTGCCTCGGTCAGATTTGAAAAGAAAAAATCAAGTCGGTTAGAGATATTTTGCGGCTGAAAAATGGGCAAGATGCCGCGTTCAATTAGCAACGCGCGTTGCAGCGAATCGAGTGCGGGCGTTGCGTTCTGCACTGACTCGATTTCCAGCATATCGAGCGTGATTTGTTGAAACTCATTTGGGAAAATGAGCGAGCGCAGCCGAAAGAGCAGCGATTGTCGGCGAATTGGTGGCTGGTTTAAGATGCTATATTGTGCCAGCGCAACAAATCGATTGCGAGGCGAAAAAAAATATGGCACGCCGTATTCAATGCGTCCTTCAAAGTTGTAGATGAACGGGTCTAACTGCCCACCTTGAAACTCGGCTGAACCAGTGTTGAACGTCAATTGCAAGCCGCCCGACCCAGAGACGCTGAAACTTTCCGCGCCGCCAAGCAAATTCCGATTCAAATAGCCGACGCCCAGCGAGACATTGGGCGCATTGTTGCGATTGTCGAGTTTAAGTTCGGGCTTAATTTGAAATTGCGGCAACATCCGTAGCTCAATCGTCGTGTAAAGATTGCCTGCTCTCGCCGAATCATCGAGAATGTTCACTACCTCAAAAATGCCGACCGACCCTAATTGCCGCACGGTTTCGCGCTTGAGCACATTGCTACTTTCGTCGCCGGGCTTGTAGGCAATTGAGCGTCGAATGAGATACGGAGAGACTTTTCGTTCACCGTAAATCCGCACGGTAACGCCGTTTTCAGTCTCTTCATATCGCTCACTTGCCGTGTCGGGCACCGTTGGACTATGCACAATCGCAGTGATGTCTCCGAAGTCCAGTCGTTCCGACAAGCGAATAAAAAATGTAACCGCTGCGTTTTGATTCGTTCTCGATAAACGCACTTCTGCACGAATGCTGTCGGGCGTGAGAAACGCATAGCCTCTGTCTTGCAGAAAATTCAGCAAGCGCAGACGCTCGGCAATCATATCTTTGAGCCGATACACGTCGCCGACGGCAACGGCTGCATCACGCCGCATCTCTTTGACCACTGCGCTGTCGAGGCGCTCCAGACCGATATATGCCAGCGACTCAATGCGAATTGGTTCACCCTCCGTAATCTTCAGTTTGATGGAAACAAGGGCGGAGTCGTGCGAGAATGTGAGTTCGGGATTGAACTGCGCTGAGGGATACCCGTTAGCCGCATAGAGTTCTTGGAGCAGTTCAATGTCCTGTTTCAAAACGATAGGGTCGAAGACCTGCGGCGCTTCGCCGAGCGTATTTTGAATGAACTGCCGAATGCCGGACGAATCAGGAAAAATTTTGCCGAATTGATAGACGCCCACCCAAGGGCGAAAGAAGCCGAAGTAGATGTTGTTTTGCCGCGTCTGCATTTCAGCAATAATTTCGCTCGTTTTGAGCGATTGGTTGCCGACGATTTCAACGCGGTCGATGTAAATGGTTTTTTCGGCGCTTATGCTGTCCTTTGGCGTGGAAGCAGCGGCAGTTTGGCATAACATCACTATACACGCGGCCGCCAGTGCAACCTGACCAATCGCGCCGCCGCAACAGAGCCTGTTCAAACTGCGTGTATAGCGTGGTCTCGGATTAGTAGTTGTCCGAGTCGTCGTCGCTGTAATAGAAGTCTTCGTTGGTCGGAAAGTCTGGCCAAATTTCCTCGATGCTTTCGTAAGGCTCTTCACCGTCAAGCTCCGAAAGGTTGTCAATGACTTCTTGGGGCGCGCCGATACGATTTGCATAGTCAATCAGTTCTTCCTTCGTTGCAGGCCACGGCGCTTCAATTAAGTGTCTTGCAAGTTCGAGATTCCAATACATGGTTTGATTTCTTGAAGAAATTAAGGGTTTCCAATGACAAGAGACAAGGTATTTACGTAAAATGCAAAACGCTGCTATTCAACACACATCGGATATTGTTTGCGTTTCGCGCTTTTGGTAAGTCGGTTCCAACATGAAACGTTCTTTGTTCAAGAGCACTTCGTTCAAGAATTTTCGTTCAGGTGCGGCTCATTGCATCTCTTAGTAGCCGTCCGTTGTTAAGAGCGAATCTGGGACGGGTGTTGCGTTGGCAAGCGCTTTGACATACTCTTTCGGCGACTCATCAAAGAAGTATTCAGCTGGATTGACTTTGACGCCGTCGCGCGAAATTTCGTAATGCAAATGCGGCGCGTCCGAAACGCCTGTGTTGCCCGTCCATGCAATAATATCGCCACGCTTGACCTTTTGGTCGACTTTCACGTTGAAGCGCGACAAGTGCGCATAAATTGAACGATACCCAAAACCGTGATTGATGACGACAACGTTTCCGTAGCCATCTGCGAAAGCGGCACGTTCCACCACGCCATCGCCCGTTGCATAAACATCTGTTCCCATCGGTGCGTGAAAATCCTGTCCCGAATGAAACTTCATCACGCGGTAAATCGGGTGAAACCGCATTCCAAACGGACTCGATTTTTCATACTGCACTGGCTTAATGGCGGGAACACATGCAAAAAATTGTTTATTTTGTTCATACTTCTGCACGATTTCCTCGTAGCTTGCACTTTGCGCCTCAACTTGGCGCGCCAGCCAATCAATGAGCTTGCTCGACGCGCTGATGAGTGACGAGGGCGCGTTGCTGAGTTCTGCCGACGTGCGCGCACCGCCGACGCCCAAAGATTTTTCTTCTGCGCTTGCCTGAGGCAAGTTTACAGCACGGCGCAGCGCAACATCACTTTCAGAGAGCTTTTCAAGCGCCGCCATCGCTTTGTTGAGCTTATCAGATAGCTGCATGACCTCCGATTCGAGTTGCTGCTGCTTAGCGTCGTTGGCCAGCTTCGTTCCGAAGAGCTTCACAAAAAACACTGTCAGCAGAACGGACAAGCCCAATACTGCCACAGCCTTCCCTGCCATAGAGGTGTAACTTCGCTCGACTTCTACATATTGACAATCCTTTTCGGAGTAGTAGAAGTATTTATTTTTCGGCATAAAAAAAGTGATGTAAGGTTTTTTCCAATCCTACTTTCTTGCTTTGCTGAACGCGAAGATAAGAAAACCGCCCTTTCTTTTCAAACCCAATGTTACAACGTTTAACAGTTTCGTAAAGGTGAGTTTTAATTGAGCGGACGCGCCAACACAATCGTCTTTTTCTGGGTTTCCACCGTTGCCGAGTTGGCGTCTAACGCTTCAATGAGCGCAATGTAAATGCCGATGCGCAAGGTCTGACGCGCGTCGTCTAAGCCGTCCCAAATCACCTCGCCCGTCGCGCCCGACGGCTCACTGCTTGCCAAGACTCTGACCAAGCGACCGCGCGCATCAAAAATTTTAATCCGGATGCGATTCGTCGAGTTTGAAAGCGCGTATCGAATGATGGTGAAGTCCTCTTTGCCGTCGCCGTCGGGCGAAAATGGGTTCGGTGCAATATCAATGCTTGCTGCGTTGCCGCTTGGCGACGGCGCAAAGACACTGTTCTGGCGCGCGGGCGTTCCACCGAACTCACGGTTCGCAGAGCTTGTCCAATTGCGTCGGTCGTTGCTTGGCAAGTTCGGATTGATGCGCTCCAACGCAATCCCTCTGGTTGAAGAGAAAAACGGATTTTGCCAATCGGGGAAATAGCGCACGGAGTCGACCACGTTGCCTGTGTTATCATTGAGTTGGACGAGTCCGCCTGTTGTGCTGTTGGAAAATGTCGAGCGTGTGGTTACAAAGAAGAGCCGCGCCGCGTTGTCGGCACGCAAATAGGTATAAAACAGCACCAGCCGCGTGCTGTCGCGCCGCGCTGCACGGTCGGGCGAAACCACTGCATACTCGCCCGGATTCAAGACATAATTTTGCAGCGTATCGGTTGCAAAAAAGTATCGTTCAAATTCGCCGCGCTCATTCGGCAAGTTCGATAAGAACCAGCCGCGCAAGTCGACAGGCTGCGAACTGCGGTTGAAGAGCTCGACATAATCGGGCTGGTCTTGCCTGAAGTCTGTTGCGCTCTGAATAGGTTGATACAGAATTTCGTTGACGACAACCGAGTTACGCGCCGAGCCGACGAGCAAGCGTGTCTCGGCGCGGTTGTTCGTGGTGTCCTCATCGCCTGTCGCTGTTAGCGTCAGAATGAACTGCGTCGGCGCGCTTGGCTGAAACGAGAATGTGCGTCGGATTGAGTCTTGCGGTGCAATGTTCCCCGTAAGCGTTTCTGTCGCAATTTGTTCCGCCGCGTCGCCGATACGGTTTCGATTGCGGTCTTCGAAGACACGCACGACTGCGCCTGCGCCAAACGGCGTTGTGCCGCGATTGATAATCGTGTAGGGAATCGTGGCGCGCGTTTCGGGGGCAACACTGAACTGCGAGTTAATGCGCAGCGCAAGGTCTCGTCCTTTGGGCGTTACGGAGTTCTCGCGTCCGGGCGTGCCGTTTTGAGCAAGTGAGCGCTGCCAATTGCTTGCGGCGTTGTTTCGCGTCAGCGCGATTTTTTCAAGCGAGAAGCCTTTGTCGGCACTGCGTCCGCTGTAGGTGTAGACCTGCACGGTGTCGTTGCTTGGAGCGATGAGCCGTATCGTTTCATCGCCTGTGTTGTTCAAACTAAGGCTGCCCGACGCGCGCAAGACGACAACGCCAAAGGGAATCACGTCGCGGTAAAAGCGTGTGCTGGTTGCACCAAAGTAACTATTCGGCAAAATCACGGCGAAGGAGCGCGGCGCAATGGTTGTTTGACCACTGCCACTATCAGCGAGCGTTACGGTCGTTGTGCCAATACGCAGCCGCCATGTTCGCAGGTCAATCGCATCGGTTGCACTTGTGTTGTAAAGCTCGATGAACTCGTCGTTGGTCGCGTTGGCGCCAGTCGGCGGGTCATACATCACCTCGCTCAAAATCACCGATGTGTCGCGGGCGACTTGTGCCGTCGCGTCAATGGACGCAAGCGCCACATAAACGCTGAACAGGGCAAATAATCCATACGGTCGCATTTGTGGAGACGGTTTTTGATTGATGAAATTGTTTGATAAAACAAAACGGCGATTGGTCTCAATCGCCGCAAGATAACTGTTTCGTTTTGAATCGTCGCTTAGGCTTCGGCGACGTCGGCGAGAGAATACGACGTTTTGCGCTTGAACTCTGTCATATCAATACCGCGTAGCACTGCCACAGCGACAACCAGCGCAAAGACCTCCAAGGTAAAGGCGGTTGCATAGCCAACAAATTGATTGCCCGTCAGCCAGAGCGAGACGTCGCGGATGCCACCGCAGACCGTATTGGCGAGGAAGTTCGCCAACGCCTGCGCCATTCCCCAAAGTCCCATAAAGAGTCCCGCGTTTTTTTCGGTCGTCATATCCATCATCATTGTAAGCGTGCCGACAGTCAGCGCGCCGTTGCCGACGCCAAGCAGAAACACACCAACTTTGAACGTATCTACGCTCACACTTGGCGACAAAATGATGACGGAAAATCCCAATGCCGACGCCAGACAGCCGATATACGTCGTTTTCTTTTTGCCAAGTCGATTTACAAAAAAGAGCCCGAGCGTCAAGATGCCGAGCATGGTTCCTGTTCCCCAAATGCGCGTGAGCGCAGTGGTCTCCGAGACGCTCATTCCGAAGAGGTGTGCGCCGTAGGGTTCGAGAATCACATCTTGCCCTTGAATCGCGATAACGGTGATGAACATAAACAGGAAGAACTCGAACACAGGTTTATTCGCGACGAGTTTTTGAAGCGCTGTTCTAAAATCCATCTCGCTTTTTTTGCTCACCACAATTTCGTCGGCTCTGGCAAAGCGTTTTTCCGTGCCAATGAGCGCAAGCCATGTGAAGAACATTGAACCGAGCGCGCCGAACCAGAAGAGCGACACGAGCCGCTCATTTGAAAACTCTTTCAGGTAAGCCCCAACGATGCCAGAGATGACAATTGTGCCAAGAATCAAGACGAACCAGCCCGTTGTTACCGCTTTGGATTTATGCTTTTCACCGGCGCTATCTGCCAGCAACGCATAAAACATCGTTCCCGTGATGTTGATGCCAATGCCATATAAAACAAACGCCAACACCACGAGCGGCACACCGAGCATTGAGTGGTCTTTCATCAAAATCGCGCCATAGATTGACATCACCATGCCAGAGACAAGAATTAGATTCCCAACGATGAGGCTTGGCGTACGTCGGTATCCGAACCAGAGGTGCGTATCGGAATAAAATCCAACGGCGGGACGAATCACCGAGAGCAAATTGTGTAAGCCTATCAGCACGCCGACGAGCCATGCATCAATGCCGAACTCGACAATCATGACGCGGTTGAGCGTGCTACTTGTCAGCACGAAACATATCGCGGTGGAAAATTGCAAGAGACAAATTTGCAGCACACGCGGCAGGGGAATTTCACGGCTGAGCTTTTGTAACTGTGCCTCTGCGGGCGCAGTTGAGGCTGTTTCGCTCGAGTATGGTGCAGGGATTGAAATTGCCTGAGACTCCCTTGCCTGCTCTGCCGACGCTCGCTCAAACCGTCTCTGCGCGTCCGTGTCGACACGCCACTTTTTTAACGACATAACTTCTGCTCCTTTTTCAGATTTCTTACTTCAAAACACAATGGTCTTTCTTGAACGCAAAATATCGTCGCGGCAAAGAGCGCGCAAAGGAAATTGCGCCAGAACAGACAACTTAGGAGTCGATTTGGTCGATTCGAGTGCCATCGTCATTACGCGACGGGCAGTTCGCGATAAAGGTTGTGTTTATACATCGTGCTGTCGCGGCAGATGCGTTGCAAGTTCTTTACGGCGATTTCCAAGAGCGGAAACGGGAAGGCGAGCAGGACTTCATCGGGCTTGATGTTCATTCCTGTGTTGCCGCCCAAATCGCCCAGCGTGAAAGTGGGTTTACCTGTGTGCATCACATAGCTCGACACCATTTCGCAGGTCGATGTGCCGCCGATGCCGTGAACGATCTCGCCGCTATCGAAGCCGTAGGCACGCAGAATGTGTTGCCCTTGATACGGCTTGCAAATGATAAACACAAGGTCTGGGCGTCGGTCGTCCAAGTTCATTTTCTCGAGTGGCGAAATGAGCTGCGCGGCGAACTCTCCGTCCTTGAACGGCAAGGTCGATGCCATCGCGGTTTTGAGCCCTTCGAGCGTGCCGTAGACGAGTTTTTCGCCTATCATAAATTTCGCCGCTTGCTCGACGGGTATGGTCGAGCCGAAGCCTGCCGCAATCGCGCCGCCGCCACAGACATGGTCAGCTTTGACCGTGTAGAACGGCTCTGCGCCCGCAAACGCATCGCCCCACATTGCGCAGAGCATTGACTTCGCAACGCCTGTCGAGTCTGCGCCGAATCGCTTCACACCGCTGGGAATTTCATCGAGGGATTTAATAAACTTGATGCCGATGGGCTTACGCTCTAACAGTTCAATCTGAACAAGCGCCTTCGACAGCTCTTTTGGCGAGAGCGATTGAGCGTTCATAGGTTTCTCCTTCCTCAAAATGTTGGCGACGTGCGTTCAGGCGACACGTCTTTAAACTGGTTCAAAAAATTCTTGCACGTCGCTCTGCGGAATTTCTCTGGCGAAATCCTTGACGAAATATAGCACGCGCTCGTTCAGGGCTTCTTTGAAAAACAAAAAACTTGTATCGCCGTCGTAAATGCTGAACCCATACATTTCTTTGAACACGACGATGTCGCCCGCGTTGAGCTTCGGATACGAAAACGGGCAGTCCTTCTTGAGACGATAACGCACGTTCGGTTTCATATCTCTCTATGTTTTGTTTTAGGCCACGGTGATGATGAAAAGTTACGTCAATATCGGCACTGACGCCAATGGCACGTCATCGTTTCAACGCTCTGGTAACATAGAGCAAAAAGCGTTTCTCGACTTCTTCGGTGCGGTCGAGCCGAACCCATTGTTCAATCGTCCATTTGCGAATGCGCCCGATGGCTTCGCGGAAAACGCCTTCGTCGATTTGCCATGTTTCGTTGTGCGTGCGCGCCGCCATTCGGTCGAGAATTTCGGCGGGACTGGTTTGTTCCGTCCAACGTGTGCCAATCATTTCTGGGTCGGTTTTGCCGCCGCGTTTCTCAAGGGCTTGAAACAAGGCAGGACCTGCCGCTGCCGTCGGCATGAGCGACGGGTCAAGCTCTGCCATAATTTTTCGCATCTGCGCCCTAATGCGTCCAGCGCACGACTCCGGCGTCAGCCAATCGCGTCCTTGAATGAGCAGCCCGTTGGGTTTCATCACGCGAATTGCCTCATCGAGCGCTGCCTCCCAATCGGCGACCAGATGCAGCACGTTGCTGGTGAACACCACATCGAAAGAATTATCGGCGAAGGGCAGCGCGAGCGCGTCGCCTTGCACGATGTTCACGGCGAGATTTTTTTCGCGCGCATGAGCATCTAATTCATCAAGCATTTTTTGTTCTGTATCGAGCGCAGTGAGTTTGCCGCCTGCTTCGGCGATGGGAAGAGTGATTCGCCCTGCGCCCGCACCGATGTCGAGAATTGCGGCGTTTTTGCCCGTGAGCGCAATAAAAACCTTGCCTAATTGCTGCGCAGCTTTATGGGGAATCTCGTTGATTTTATTGTATGACGCCGCAATGTCTTTGAAGGACATAGAGGTGTAAGCCGTGTTTGTCATGGTGATGAATGGATGAGTTCTATAACTTGCGTTCAACTTGCTTGCGTTCAACTTGCGTTTCTTTTTAAGCCGCGCCCTGCAATGGCAACGACGCTTCTACACCAACGCTTGCTTTTTTTCGGCGCGACTTTCGCCCGAAACTGCTTGATTTAACAGGGCTTCTTGGCGCAATGACTCTACATTCGCTGGGCGAAGCGACCAGACGCACCAGAACATAAACGCCGCTTCGCACAGAAAAATCGCGCCATAGCCCACTGCTGAACTTACAAAAATTTTCCGTTGAACCAGCATCTCATACAGGGCGCCTGATGCGATGAACGACAAGCCGAGTCCTAACGCCTGCGCCATGCTCCAAATGCCGAGATATTTTCCTGTCTCGCCTTCGACTGTCATATCCGACATCATTGTTACCGATGCAAACGTAAACACACCAACGAAGAATCCATTGAGCGCAAACACCGTAAAGAGCATCGTTAGGTTTTGCGTTACGGCGGCAATAGCAATCAAGACGAATGTTGCAGTTGCGGCGAATCCGCCTAACGACGCAATTTGCTTTTTTGCGCTCATCGGCAGCGCGGGCGTTTGCACATCAGGTCGCCCCATTGCCCTTGCGCCGAACATTGCCGTCAGCGCCATGCCCAGCGTTACTGTTCCGTTGAAAATTTGTTGGAACACGGTCGTCTCGCCGACACTCATTCCAAAGACTTCGCCGCCGAGCAATTCTTGCAACAAATCTTGCAGAAAAATTCCCAAGAAGCAGAGCATGACGAAGAGAAAAAACTGTTGTGCGGCTCGATTTTGCTTCAACGCCTCTACCGATTCTTTGAGCGGATTACGCTGCGGCGTTGCCTGCTCATGTTCTTTCTTTTGCAAGAGCGCGAGTTCCGATGCGCTTCGGCGTTTTTCAAGTCCCAGCACACTCAGTGTTGCAAGCGTCATCACGACAAACGGCGTCAGGTTGTAAAGCGTCTGCATTGACTCAATGGAAAATTCCGGCATAAGAGCGCGAAACACCATTGCCCAAACGACGATAATGAGCGTCTGTCCTGTCCATGCCATTGAGAACACACCGCTTCGAGTTTCTTCGGTCGTGCAATCGGCGATAAGGTCGAGAAATGTATTTGCCATTAGCGCAATCGCCGTTCCAAAGACGAAAAAGAGCAGAAATCCCAGCGTGAGCGCCGTCACGTCAGTTGATGCAATTCCCAGCATCACGCTCGGCAAAAACGGGAAAACCATGCTGCCCGCCAGCATTCCCAAAATCAAATACGGACTGCGGCGGTATCCCCAGATTGGAAATCGGTTCGTTACCCTGCCGAAGAACGGCTGAAACGGACCAAAGAGCGGATAGAGTCCAATCATCGTTGCGACGAGCAGCGCGGGAATGCCGACATCGAGAATCGCGACGCGGTTGAAATTGATGGTAACAAGGGCGAACATCCACGCGATAGCAAGTTTCATCGCGGTAAATTGAAGTTTGAGTTTCATTGTCGCTGTCTGTTTTGTCCCATTTGAGCGCGTCCCGCGCTGTGATGTTGATTCTTATTTGCTTCGCCTTAGTTCAAATTGAACTCAATACCCAAATGGAAACTGCGACCGGGCGCGCGGTATTGTTCCAGCTCTTCATATTGCGTGTTGGCGATATTGAGCATCAATCCCGTGAGCGTGAATCGCTCGAGCAACTGCCACCGCGCACCAGCGTCCATTACGAAGAAATTGCCCGGATAATTGATGCCTTCAGAGTTCGCGGCAATTCTGACGGCGTTAATGCGGCTGACATAGCGACCGCTGACATTGACACTGCCGCCGGATAAAAAGTCGGGCAGCCATCCCTTGAACGAAAGGTCAGCGCGGAAGGTCAGGTTATGTTCTGGTCGATACGGCAGCCAATTTTGATACTGTGGTGGGTTGCGGTTGCCTCCAAGAATGTTGTCGGGCGTCGAGCCTGTGGCGCGCATCCATGCGTAGTTCACTTGCAACGAGAGCGGCGTTACGGGCTGAGAGGTCAAGGAGACTTCGGCGCCAAAAATGTTGGCGTTGGCAGTATTGACGAATTGAAAGACGCTCGATGAAATATCCAGCGCGCTGGCATTTGGATTGATGTTGACCGATTCAATCAAATTATCGTAGTGATTGAAATACACAGCCGCGTCAAGCGAGAGATACTTCGAGAACGATTTGAAGAAGCCCACTTCAAACGTGGTTACGCGCTCGGCATCAAGCCCGGGATTGGGATTGCCTAAGAAAAATCCGGCTTGCGTGATGAATCGCTCGCCAACCGTCGGGGCGCGGAAACTGCGTCCAACGGACGCTCTCATCGATGTCTCGTCGTTGAATTGGTAGTTCATCGCAAGGCGCGGGCTGAGTTGCCAAAGGCTGCGCGTGGTAATTGGGTCGGTGCGACGCTCTTCAATGCCTTGTTGCAGCAGCAACAGTTGGTCAATATATGTAATGTCGGCTTGTCCAACGCCGTGATAATCTAATCGGATGCCCGCCGTTACCTTGAAATTATTAGTTACCTCGATTTCATCTTGCATAAATGCGCCGACGTTGAAATCCGATGCGTTGGTGTAAATCGTCGAGCGCACGTCGTTGTATGCGCCCTCAATGCCCGCGCTGAGTTTATGATTATCGCGCATCCATAAGAGTCGGCTAAACAAGCCATAGCGTCGCGCGTCGGAATCGTTGAAGGTGGTCGGGTCATTTGGGTCGTAAGGACGGCGTATAACTTTGCCAAAAGAGTAGCGTTGGAAATTGCCGATGGGATTTCCACTGCGGTCGAATTGGTCAAACGCAATGTCTTGAGTCGGGTAGTAAATAATTGTAAAATTCGCTCGATTGAAATGCACTTTGGTTTCCAAACTTGCCGATGAGCCTAAGAGCAATTGATGCGTCAGTCCAATGAGTTGCGAATTTCGACGCGTGATGTCATCGCTGAGAAAATATCTGCCGATTACTTCCTGCCCGTTCACCAGCCTTGGCAGTCCGTTCACGAAGACAGGTCCTGATGGCACACCGAGCGGGTCGCCGACGTTTGACCAGCCATAGGCGATGCCGCCTTCCGACCAATTCAAGACAGAAGAGAGTTGCAGGTATTGTTCAGGCGTGAGGTTGTATCGTGCCGTCATGTTCAGATTGTCGGAACGGAATTGCCCTGCATCTCGATAGCCCGGGTCGCTGACGCGCGAGTAAATTGCGTTGTAAGAAAAATTATCAACTTGATTGCCGAGCATCACGCTGCCGTTGTAAAAATACGGTCGGTTGATGCCCGGAAACGGCTTGACATCGGCAGGCGGATTGTCGTAGACGCCGTTCATAAATTTTGCTCTGACGGTAAAATCTTTGGGGACAAGGCTGATGGCATTGATAACGCCACCCATTGCTGCTGAACCATACATCGACGATGCAGCACCTTTGACCACTTCCAAACGTTCTAAATTAGCCACATTGACAGATTGCCAAATCACGGCGTTGGCATCGGCTGAATTCATCGGGAAGCCATCATAAAGCATCAAGACGCGGGTGCTTAGTCCGCCACCTGTAAAGCCATTTGACCCTCGAATCTGCAAGTTTGACGAGCCAATCCCACCAGAACGAATGATATCGACGCCCGGCACGGCTTCAAGCGCGCGGTCTAAGGTCGGCGTCGGCAATGTCTCGATTTGTTTCAAGGGAACAACGCTAATCGTTACCGGCAAATCTGCTCGATTTTGCTCGTAGCGCGAGGCGGAGACCACGACCTCATCGCCGACAGTTCCCGATGAATTCAGCGCGACATCAAGCGTTACGGTTTTATCCGAGTAGATATGCACTTGCTTAAAGCGCGTTTTATATCCCACCGCCGAAATGCGAATTTCATAGATGCCTTCGGGAATGTTTCGAATCTCGAAATAGCCGTTGCTGTTGGCGACTGCCCCGATTTTGGTTTGATACAAGACAATACTCGCGCCGATGAGCGGCTCTTTGGTATCGGCGTCTTTTATCGTGCCTTCCAAATTTCCTTCACCTTTGGCAATCGATGAGACCGCAAAGAGCAGCCCACAAACGAGCAGCAGTTTACTGGCAAGCGCAGTCAGGCTTTTCATAGTTCAATGAGTTAAAAAGTTGTTAAAGTTGGGCAAGCAGACCTTTACGCCTGCTTGCCCATTCTCTGCACAGGACAACACATCGCATTACAACGCGATGCTTACATTCCACACGGCTTGACGATTGCCTGCGTCCATCGTCATCGCATTTTGTTGTGTTTGCGGATTGCTGAATTGCGCCAGCGTCGCAATAGTTCTAAAGCCGCCCGGCGCTGCCGAATCGACTTTGTATCGCGCAATTGTGATGTTGCGATAGGTGCCTAACGGCATGGTCGTGGCAAATGTGGTCGAGTTGCCACTTGCTGGGCGAGGCAGCACCAAGAACATTCCGGGCACTCCGGGCGGGGTGCCGTCGCGGAATCCCAGAATTGCGATAAACTCCGCGCCTTGCGCCCAAGCCGTCGGCGGTCCGACCGGCGCGGCAGGCCAATTCGCCACATTGCCAGTCGCCGTTACAGTTCCCGACAGCGTTGCAGAACCCGCACGACCCGATTGCATCAATGTTTCGGCGACGCGCATTTCAACTCTATCGGTAATGCTGACGCTTGATGCGCTTCGTAAATCAGCCACAACGCCGCTATTTAAAAACTGCTGCGACGCCTGCCCTGTGAAAAATGGATTCACGTAGGTTACATACACGCCATAGATGTCTCTGGGCAGTGAGCTTACAGGGTTGTTATTGTTATCACGCGCATTGATGGAACTGAACTCATACACTCCGTTTCGCAACGCGCTAAATGGGATACCAGCGACGGCGCCGAGTCCGGGAATTGCTGCTACTGGTCCTTGACGCGGTGCAAGCGTCGTTGGGTCCAGTGGCACAAATGCCACTTTCATTGTGCCCGGAAATTGCGACGCTGTATCGCTGTTTTGAGGCCATTTGGTCGCGTCCGTGAGGCTCGCGCCATTGTATGAAAATGAAATCGTGCCTGTGATGACGTTTTGCTCTGGCGTTACAGGGCTGCTGTTGTTTCCGCAAGCGCTGAAATACATTGCGCTTAGCGCGACGAAAGCCACAAACAGGCTCCGCATGAAGAAAGATTTGGTATTCATTTTTAACTCCTTTATGGAATTTGATTGTTCGTTTAATTATTCTCCAAAAGAACGGGAAAAGAACAGCTAAAATTGACCGTTTGGACGTGGTTAAGCAGACGCGGTTGTTTTTAGAGGTTCTGCGTAAGCATGGCGTCGTTCATTCGCCACGCTCAATGCAGTTTTCCTTTTTCAATGGTGCCGATGACAACCGAGCGTATGCGCCGTGCGCGAGATATGTTTTTCTCGATGGCGGCAACCTGCTCTGTAACAAACCAGTGAGTAACTACGGTCGTGGGAGCATGTCTAAATGCGAAGCGGGGAGCGTTCTTGCAGCAAATTGTAGGGAACAGCTTGCGGTGTGGGTCGCCAGCATAACCAGTCTTGACCGTGCTGCGCGGCAAAGTAGTCGATTGCTGAAAGAAGCGGCACAAGCGCGCTGCGCTCACACCGCCGCTCTTTCAGAACTCCTTGTTCAATGGTGGACGGTTGAGTGCAGGTCTCTGAAAACAGCAGAGCAGTTGCAAGCGTTTTAGCTCGCCATATTGCACGTTCTGCGGCGGGTTTCGTTCTTTCCTTTGCGGCGGAACTTGCTGTGGCGGTGTGCTTCAAAACAGCGTTGCCTCCGAAAACCGACATCGCAAAAAATATCTGGACTTCAAGCAGTCGCAGCATCTTTTTAGCGAACTCCATCTTTGTATTTCGGAACAACATAAAAACAATCCCTTACTGATTACAAAGAAACTACACTTAACTTTTCTCTACTGTAAAGGTAGCTTGCGCTGCTCGGCGGGCGAAGAAAAAGTTTCAGTTTCAAGCGATAAAACCTATTTTTTTAAGCCCTTATTTTTTCATCGCTTACAGAAAAAATCGACCATATCAACCACATTCTTTCCTCTTAGGAAAAGACCACATCCAACTTTCCGTTCTGATACGTCGCCCCAAGCGTGTTGCGCCCGACCAAGACATTTGGCAAGACGATGTTCTTTCGAAAATTGTTGACCTCTATCATCAGTTCATCGCCCTTGACATTCATCTGCACGCGGTCAATCTCGACGTTAGGCAAATAGAGTTTCAAATGATACTTGTCGTTCTCCTTTGAAATCTGTTGCGTGAGTTGGTCTTTGTAAAAGACTTTCATCGGGTCGCTCTCGCGGAAGAGGTCGCGGCTCATTGCGGCGAGTTTATCGCAACCGATGACTTCGCTTTCGTAGTAGCCTGCGTTGAAAATTGGAATCGGATAAAAACAACTCACGATTTTCTCGTAATACTTTTGCTGCTGCGCCGCCAGCGCCTGTAAATACGGGTCGCTGCTGGTCTTCGGCAACATCTTATTGACCACAACAGCATCAAGCGCATAGCCAAACAAATTCAAATACGTTTGCGCCCGCAAGGCTTCTTTGATGACCATGTTTTCAGGATTCATCACAATTCGATACGATGTGATGTCGGGATTGAGCAAAATGCCGTGCAGGTCTTTGATGTGTTCGCCAACTTCGGGCATGAGTTTAAAGATGTTCTTTTTCGGCATCAATTTCTGAATGAGCGGGTAGGCGAAACTGATGGTCTTCAAATGCCAACTGCCGATTTTTTCGGTGTACCATTTATACGAGTCGGGCATTGCCAAGAGCCGCATGGTTTCGCCCGTCGGCGCGGCGTCGACGATGACCGCGTCGTAGTCGCCTGATTTTGCCGCAATCCACAGGTGGCGCAGGCTAATCATTTCCTCCATGCCGGGCAGCACGGCCAGTTCGTCGGCGATGATTTCCGATGTGCCATCTTGCGAGAGCATCGTTGAAAAATATCCGTGCAAGTCTGACCAATTTTTCCGAATCTCGGCGAGAATGTTGACTTCCATTGCAAAGAGGTTCTTCTCGATTTGAATCGGCGTATCGGAGAGTTCTTTGCCCAGCGCGTCGGCAAGGCTGTGCGCGATGTCGGTGCTCATAATCAAGACGCGCCTGCCGCTTCGCGCAATCTGCGTTGCCGTTGCTGACGAGACGGTGGTTTTCCCGACGCCGCCTTTGCCCAAATACAAAATAATTCGCATAACTGTCCTGTCCTTCCTGACTTGTGTTGACGCTCTCGCGTTCAATTCGAATCGATTTTAATCTTGATTTTTTTGCGTTGTCCGTTCCCGTTTTGGCTCGACGCGTTCAAGTTCTGACCGAACATTCCATCGGTTGCTTGTTTGGCGCTGCTATCCGGTTCGCGGTCTTGCGCCGCACCATTTTGAGTTCCTTGCGTTGATTCCGTCTGCGTCGACGAGGCACTGTTCCCTGTACCGTTGTTGTTCATTGCGGCGGCTTGCGCGCTCGCACTGGCGGCGAAGGTTGAAAATGTCTTTGCAATTGCGCCTAAAATGCCGTCGTTCTTCACGCTCGTCTCGATGACTTGCATCACAAAGTTTTGCGTTTCGCGGTTTTTGGAAATGTTGCCAAGCAGTTCATTGAGCGCCAACACCGCGTGTGACCAGCGCTCTGGCATTTGCTCTAAATCTTTTTTGGCTTGATTGCGATATTCTTCGGGAATCGCATTGAACATATCGCGCACGATGGCTTCAGCACGTTTCATCGAGACGAAATCAAATTTTGAAAACGGGTTGGAATTTATCGATGACGCTGACCAGCGCGGTTCGCCTTGCAGAAATTCCGCCGAGTAGCCTTGACCGGCGTTGCCATTGGCGCTTTGATAATTTTGGTTCTGGCGTTGTTGGCGAATTCGGTTGAGCAGGTTATCGCCATACATCTTTGTCCCGCCGATGTTCTCGGGGCTTTGCATCGGAGAAAGCGGCGCATTTGGAAACTCAAAAAGTTCGTTTGGCGGCGTTCCGTTCATCATGGCTTTAATGGCAGCGGCTTCGGCTTCGTCGGGGACGAGAATCTCGCGCTGCGGCAAGAGCTGTTCTGATAGGTCTTTTAACCGTTGAGCTAAGTCGTCGGGAATTTCTCCGAGAAACGCTTTGCCAAGCGCAGACTCGATTTCTGTCTCGTTGTTGACATGCAAGAGCATGAGGTTTTTCACTTCGCTAATCGGAACGTAATCGAAGATGAGGAAAATCGGCTCGTTATTTTCGCGGCTGATGGTCAAATCGAGCGTAGCGAACTCTCGGTCTTTTTCTTTGGCAGCGAAGGAGACGCACCCCAAGTTGAATCGGTCGAGGTAATCTTTATGAATCCCGCGCGCCCAGAGATACACAGATTTATTGGTAATGACAAGGTAGTCGTGGAAACTGAACCCGCCAACGCGCTCGTTTTTCGCCTCATAAAAAATGCCGTCGAACACGGCAAGCGGCGATTCGCCCTCACGCATCAAGCGTTTTGTAAAGAACTCTAAAATGTGCGCGGCGTCGGCGTGCTTCGCGGTGTAGAGATTGACTGCATTCATACTGATTTACTCCTTATACTCTTTACGTGCTTTACGTCGAGTTACGTAACGTGATGCAAACGGCGAGACACACCTCCCTAAACGGCGTTGTGTTTGCCGTTAGGCGCTTTCAAACAAGGCGACGCAACCGCGCATCCTTGCGGCAATGCCGTCGGTCGGGTCGCCTCATTTCACGCACGCACTGGTTTGGCGATGGTCGATGCGGCGATTACTTACCGAACCGCGCCTCGATTTCTTTGTCGCGCGCTGCGGTGCTGCTCGATTGCGCAAACGGAGACGAGCCGCGCACGCTGCCGCCGCCGGTCAAGCCGCCGTATAAGTTTTGGTTCAAGCGCAATGTGCCTTTGGCAAGCGCGTCGAAAATTTGACCGCCCGTGTACCAGTGCCCTTCAAACATGTATTCTGAAATGCGTCCGATGCTGACAAGCACATCGGTAATTACGCCTCCTCCGCCTGCTGGCATAGTGGTGTCTCCTTAGTTTAGAGTTGTTGAAACAATGCAAGGAACAGCTACTTCTAATTGGTTGCCGCTCGACCTACTGCTGCGCGGCGGAACGCGCTGCGAGACGACAGGAACTGCTCCGCAAATTTTCTTCATGCGCTTTCGCCGCCGTTGCCATTCTCGACCTTCTTAATTGGAATCGTGCTGGCTTTCGCGGCGGGCTTGACCGGAATGTCTTTCTTCTCGCCGTCGGGACGCTTGACAGCATCGGTCTTGACGCCGAATCCCAAAATCGCGTCCAGCGATTTTGCACCCAGTTTTTCGCTCGCGCCCGGGCGCGTGAAGTCGGCGAAATCATACGACGTATCCGCCACCGCTTTGAACGTGTTGGTCAGCGTCGTAAAAACGGTATCAATAGCGCCCAAAATGAAAAATGTGCCTTGTTCTGCCAAGTCCATTTTCTTGAACTCCTGACCAAACTTCCCTTGTTCCATCGGCATAGTGAGTGTCTCCTTTCACCTTCATTTTTTGGACAGACGCCCGAAACTGCCTGTATTGACAAGGGGTTTCGGTCATCGTCGTGTTCTGCGTTAATTTATTTCTCGTCTTTCTCGTCGCGTTTCGCCATTTCCGACGCCGTTTTTTGAACTGTGTTGATGACGTCGCCGGCAACTTCGGCGGCTTTCACGGTCGCATCGCCGACGCTTTTCGCCACATTCACCGCTACATCGTCGACACTCTTGGCGACATCTTTGACAACTGTGCCCGCTGCCTTGCCCGCATCTTTAACCGTAATGACAATCCGATTCACCGTTTGCGACGCCGAATCCACCGATGCGGATGAAATGCCGACCGACTGCGCCAGCGACCCTGTCGCGCTTGTAACGCCTTCAACCACGTCGCCGATGACGTTCAGCGTGCCAACGATGGCAGATTGCGTCGTCAATGCACCTGCCTCGACCAGAAAGCCCAGTCGACTTGGCAAATCCAATTGCTTGAATTCTTCACGAAGTTTTTGATATGTCTCCGTCATGGCTGTTCTCCTTGAAATTGAAAAGTGTTGACTGCATTTGACTAAGTTGATACTTGCTCACGTCCGTCAACCCCACTACACCGCACGCGCTTGATAGCTTTCGGCGGCTTTGGCGGCCGACGCCGCTGTAACAAACGGAATCGTGAGCCACTTGCCCTTGAAACTCGCGTTGCCCGGCTCAATGCCCGCAAGCGACATTGGCAGCGTCATGACGCGGCGCTGATTGCCCAACTGCACAAAGAGTTCATCGCCCGAAACCCACACATCAATTTCTTCGGGCTTGGCAAACGGCAAGCGCATCATCACTTCGCACACATCGTCGTGCCGATTAAATTTGACGGGCAATTCCTGATACATCATCTCGGCAGGATTCGCATCGGCGTAAATCACTTCCGCCAATTTGGACAAGGCAGCAAAGCCAACGATTTCATCATCGAACAGCGGCACTTTTTTTATTGGCAACGGCTCAAACGCGCTGCTGATTTCACGCAGATATTTTTGCTGTACGCCTTTCCATTTCTCGAGATAGCCGCTATCCTCGTCGTCGGCAAGCAGTTTATTGACCGTTACCATATCGACTTTGAAGCCATAGAGATTCAAATACGTCAGCGCGCGCATCGTTTCTTTAATCACCATTTTTTCGGCGTTCATCACAAGCCGCACCGACGATGTTTCGCTGTTTGTGAGAATTTCCTTCACGCCGTCGAGTTCGGCGAACATGTCGTCGACCGTTGCCATCATTTCTTCGGGCGGCACCATTGCCGACAACTTGTCCGAGAACTTCGAGAGCGGACGCGCGACGGGCTTTAAGATGAACTTCTCGACGGTGCGCGCCATTTTAATTCCCCATGTGAGCATTTCAGGCAGCGAGAGCAAGCGCAGCGTCTCACCTGTGGGCGCGGTGTCAAGCACGAGCGCATCATACTTGCCCGACTCTTTGTAACGCCGCACGCGCATCAGCGCAAAAAGCTCTTCCATACCGGGCAGCACGGTCATTTCGTCCGCCATAATACCGACCGCACCTTGTGCTGCAAGCAGGTTTCCGAAATAGCGCTGCACGATGTCCCAATTCTCGCGTAAATCAACGTAGGCGTTCACTTCAATCGCGTGCAGATTGTCTTTGAGGCAGCGCGGTTCGCCATCGAGCTGAACATCAAACGAATCCGATAAACTGTGCGCTGGGTCGGTGGACATCACCAGCGTTCGGTATCCCAACTCCGACAGTCGTAATGCGGTTGCTGCTGCGACGCTGGTTTTGCCGACGCCGCCCTTTCCCGTAAAAGTGATGACTCTCATACTGATTTCACGTCTAATTCCTGTAGCGAAGATTGTTTTTTTGACCTGTGGTTCACTCTGCGCGTCGCTCACTTGCCATTCACACACACCGATGTTATCGCGGAAGCAAGTTAGAGGTTCAGCGTCGGGCAGACAAAGAAAAAAAGCCGTTCGGGGCGGCTTTTAGGAGAAGGGCTTTGCGCCGTAAGTCCTCGTAAATACAGGCGTTTACGGGTGGGTAACTGTCAAATCGACCAAATCGGCTTTATCTGTAACGGCGCCATCGGGGCGGCAACTTAGCGCATTGTCAGATAGACCAGCATTTCCTTCACGATTTTATCAACATCGTCCGCTTTGACTTTGCAACTGCCAACGGCTTTATGTCCGCCGCCGCCGTATTTCTTCATCAGTTCGCCGACATTAACATTCGCCGTTTTGTTGAAGATGTTATAGCCGACGCCGATGGAGACATAGCCGGGTCGCTCTAAGTCGGGCGTCAGCCGCATCGAGATGTTCGTCGCCGCTTGAAAGGCATACACGTAATAGCGATTACCGTTGGGCAGTTTCTCGACATTGCGCAAGTCGGTTACTAACACATTTTTTTCCATCCGCGAATGGTCTCGCACCAGCTGCCGAAACTCTAAATCTTCTTTGGAGAACCTCTCTACTTTGGCTTTCACATCTGGGTCATTCATAATTTCTTGGATTGGCTTCTCAACCAGCAGGTCAATGAGTTTAAGCCAGTAGGGTTCGTCGTCATGGTATTTGCCATCGATGGTCATTGACAGCAGCAGGTAGCCTTGCGGCTCTAAGACTTCGTCGTAGGTCAGGTCGGCGGCGTCGATGCGGTCGGTATGATACATCAGCTGCTCGTATTTTTTGAGCTGCGGAAAGTTCGGCAGGTAGTAATCATACACGACGCGGGCGGCGCTCGGCGCAACTTTAAATGCGCCTTTGAACTCTTTGGGTCTAACGTTGGCGATGTGGTGGTCGAACCACATCGCGCAGCGTGGGTCATACGGCAAGTTCGTGATGATGTCGTTGGGGAAGACGTCGATTTCTTTGTCTTGCACGAACTTGGGTTCTGAAAACCGAATCTTGTCGATGTCTTCGGTGTTTTTCAGAATCACCGCGCAGACAAGTCCGTCAAGGTCGGCGCGGGTAAGAACATTAAATTTCATATTGCATTAGGCAAAGTCGTATTTGATGGTCGTGATGTCCTCTGGCGCTTTGTCAATTTCTTCGGACACAATCATGTCTTGGAAGACGCGCATCAGGTTCGGGTCCCATTTGTTTTCCTGCGTTTCTTGGTTCATAATCTCCAGACATTGTTTGACATCGAGCGCGCGTTTATACGGGCGCACGGTCATCAGCGCGTCGAAGAAGTCGACGGTTGCAATCACGCGGGCGGTGATTGGAATATCTGTGCCAGCGAGCTTATCGGGATAGCCTTTGCCGTCCCAGCGTTCTTGGTGCGCGCGAATAATCGGAAGCACGGGCGCCAGCGATTTGAGCGGCTTACAGATGTTCTCGCCTGCTTCGGGGTGAATTTTCATCACTTCATATTCTTCGGGCGTCAATTTGCCGGGCTTGAGCAGAATCGTATCGGAGACGGCGATTTTGCCAATGTCGTGCAAGACGCCGCCTTTGCGCACGGCGTCGATTTGCCATTCTTCTAATCCAATCTTTTTAGCGAGCTTCATGCCATAATCGGACAGCCGATGGCAGTGTCCGTTGGTATAAGGGTCTCGACCTTCGATTGCCAGAGCCAGCGAGAAAATCACCGTTTCGGCGTTCTCCAATTGGTCAATGAACATTTTTGTTTTTAAGAGGGCGCGCACTTTCGTAATCAGCTCGATTCGATTAAACGGCTTGCCTAAAAAATCATCGACGCCGACTTCCAAGGCGCGCACTTTATTGTCGAAATCGAATAAGCCTGTGAGCATAATCGTTGGAATCAGCCGTGTGTCGGGCGATTCTTTCAATTTGGCAACCATATCGACGCCGTTCATCTTCGGCATCAACATATCGGTGATAATCAAATCGGGCTTCTGTTCCCCAATGGTATCAAGTGCCTCTTGTCCATTGGTCGCCATGCGCACATTGTAGCCTTCGCCACGCAGCGTCTCCTCGAGCAACTTCAAGATGATTTCTTGGTCGTCGACGATTAAAATATCTGCCAGTTTGCGTTCCGACGCCTTTGGTTTTGGCGTTGCACTTGGGGTAATCACATCTATCATCGTTTTATCATTTAGGTTGTAGCAGAATTTACACTTGTTGATTGAACCAACTTGGTTGGTTAAGCCAGCGGGAAGCTACGCTGGCTGATGTTTTCCTTCTTTTTCTTTTTTCTCCATCGTTGTGCTGCTGTGTCCAGGGAAGAAGCTCGCGCCCGGTGTTACTTGAACATACGCGCTACAGACGGCAGTCGCTGCTTCACCGAAGCCTGTGGCAATCAGTTTTAACTTCGCCGCGTGCCATGCAATATCGCCTGCTGCATAGACGCCCTTCATGCTTGTTTCCATGGCATGATTGACCTTCACGCCGCCATTCTCAATCTCAACCCAGTCTTTAATCGAGCCAAGATTTGTCAGAAAGCCAAGGTTGCATAACACAGCGTCGACTTCCAGCGTTTCTTCTTCTTTGGTTTTGTTGTTGAAAATGACCGCTTTTTTAATGACGCCGTTTTCGCCAATGATGGTTTTCAGTTCCCAAAATGTTTTTATCGGCACGCCCATCGCTTTAACCTTGTTGACGCTGTCTTCGTGGGCGACGAATTTATCGCGGCGATGAATTAGCGTCATGGTAGATTTGTTGCCCAGCGCCATTGCCCAGTCCATCGCCGAGTCCCCGCCGCCAACGACCAGCAGCTTTTTGTCATAGAACATGGCCGGGTCTTTGACGAAGTAATACAGTCCTTTTCCCTCCCACGCTTGAAGCTCTGGGTTTTCCAGCTTGCGCGGCGTAAAGGCGCCGACGCCTGCCGCGATAATGACCGTTTTGGAATACAGCACGCGCCCGTCGCTGGTCGTCAGTTTGACCAGGTCGCCCTCGTGGGCTAAGTTCTCGATTTTGGTGTCGGTCAAAATTTCGGGATTGTATTGCGCACATTGCTCATAGAGGCTCTTGACCAACTCCTCGGCAAGCACTTTTGGATAGCCTGCCACATCATAGATATACTTTTTCGGATAGAGCGCGGTGAGTTGCCCGCCAATTTCAGAGAGGCTATCGACAATGCGGACGCTCATGGCGCGCAGTCCAGCATAGAAGGCCGCATAAAGCCCTGTCGGCCCTGCACCGATAATTGTTAGGTCTGGAATCTCAGGGACACTATGCCCATTGGCGTGACCATTATGCTGTATCATTTTGATGAAGTGAAAGTTTACTGCTTGAACTTGAAGAATACCACTTGAATTTACCCAAAACTGCCAACAGTGCCGCCGATTTATCGGCCGCATCTGAACACTACTCGCGTGATTGTCTAAATGAGAAGTTTAAGATAATTTTTTTTTCTCTAACGAAAAATTTTTGCAGCGCATCGCCTCTCCTTTGAGGCATACATCCGAGCGCTCTCGTTCGCATACCTTTTGTGCATTGATGTTCTTATGTTGCAGAGGGTTTCGTTTTCTGTGCAGCACGCCTTAACTTTGTCATTCCGTAACCTCGTTCAGACTTTTCTGCTGATTACTTCATGAGTTTCATGCAATTGTCTGCTATCGCGCTGTCGCTTATCTGCTTTCTCGACTTGCCGCACGTATCGGCGCGCCCCAGTGCCAACGGTCTTGATGGGGCTTCCCGCGTATTTATCGGGAAAAAAACATCTGTCTTCGTCGACGACTCGCGCCGATTGAACATTCAAGATGTTCTGTCTGACTCGGTTCAACGCTTGTTTGTCAAAAGCGACACTGATGCACCAACCTTTAATGGTATGCGCGGCGCGGTCTGGCTAAAATTTACGCTCGAGAGCGGCAGCACTCATCGCATCTTAGAATTTTTTTATCCTCTGCTCGATTCCGTTGAGGTCTTTGGCTTTAAAAAAACTCTTGCAGGAACGGACAGCCTTGCCTACCGCAAGCTGATTGGCTCAATGATTCCGTTCAGCGAGCGCGACATCAAGTATAGCACGCTGCTCTTTGACCTACCCAGCGATGCAGATGTGTATTATGTGCGCATCGTCTCTACATACAGCATGCAGATTGTTCCCGTCATGATGACCGACGCCGCGTTTCATTTATATGGTCCGATGCGCTCGTTTCTGCACGGACTTTACTTCGGCTTTGTGTTCATGATTATCGCCTACTCGTTTTTCTTGTGGGTCGGCACAAAAGACGCTCTCTACCTTTACTACATTTTGCATGTGCTTGCCAATGGGCTGCTGCTGGCACACATGAACGGCTTTACAAACAGATTTCTTTGGGGAGCATTTCCGCACATCAATTTGCTCGAACCGAGCATTTTCGGGCTGGCGATATTCTCAACGGTGTTCAGCATTCAATTTTTGAGAACCAAAGACAGCGCGCCGAAAATTCATCGTTGGCTTCTTGCCGCCGTCTGGCTGAACCTGCTGGTCTTTCCGCTCAATTTGGCTGGCTTACACTTTTGGGCGAATCAATTGGTGCAAGTCGTCGCGCTGTTCGGGTGCGGCACAATGCTTGCGGCAGGCATCACGCTTTACAAACAAGGCTATGAGCCCGCACGATTTTTCGTCGTCTCGTGGTGCATCTTTCTTGTCGGCGTTTGTCTGACGGTCTTCGACCGTGTGGGCGCGATTCCGCATAGCATTTGGACGTATCATGCCTCGCAGGTCGGCTCTGCGCTCGATATTATGTTGCTCTCGCTGGCACTTGCCGACCGCATCAACGTGCTGCGCGCCGAAAAAGACACGGCGCAAGCAGAGGCGCTCAAAGCGATTGAAGAGCGCGAAGCCCTGACGCGGCTTCAAAACGAACTGCTCGAGGAAACAGTCAAAAAACGCACGGAGCAAATTCTGTTGCAAAATAAATTGCTTGAACAGCGCAAAGCACAACTTGAAGAGCTCATCAAAACAAAGGATAGGCTTTTTAGCGTCATAGGACACGACTTGCGTAATCCGATTAGCGGCATTTGGCAACTCTCTGAATTTTTGGAAGCCTCGCCCACGTTTCCTGCCAACGAAAAATCGACCCTCACTACCATCACGAAAACATCCAAACAAACGCTCGCGCTGGTCGAGGATATCTTATCGTGGTCGCGCAACCTTCCGCTCAGCGGCGAGGGACAACGACAATTGGTAGATTTAGCCCAGCTTGCGCAACTGTCGGTGAACCTGCTCTCGTCGTCAGCACAGCGTAAAGCGATCACGCTTAACGCCACGGCGTTGGAGCCCGCCCTAATTGAAGCTGATGAGAATATGATTAGCGCGGTGATGCGCAACTTAATTTCAAACGCAATTAAATTTACGCCCGAGGGCGGCACCGTTTCTGTGCAAACCAAAGTAGAAGGTAAAATGGCCGTGTTTGAAGTCACAGATACGGGTGTCGGCATGAGCGAAGAGACGGTTCAGAAAATCATCTCTGCAAAATCTCTCCCTTCTACGCTCGGCACGGCAGGCGAAAAAGGCACGGGACTGGGGCTGCTCTTCTGCAAAGATTTTATCGAGCATTTCGACGGCAATTTTTTAGTCGATTCAACGCTTGGAAAAGGCAGCACGTTTCGAGTTATCTTTCCCGCCGTAACGCTTCAAGCCGCAGCAACCAATGCCAATCCGGAATTAGCATGATCACGCTCGACGAGGTCAAACAAATGGGCATCAACGCGCCTTGGTCACATCAGCGCATCATCAGCAAGTTGATTGCGTCGTTAGGGCATCTATACTACGCGCAGAAATCCATTGCGCTTGAACCTTTGCCTGAAACGATGCTCGATGAAGACCAGACGAGTCCCGTTCCCGATATTTTGCTTTACGACGCGGAGCGCGAGACGATTCCCGTTATCATTGAAATTACGCGCACGCGCTCCGTCTCAAACGACCTTGAAAAAGTTCGACGCCTGATTGAGGAGACGCGCTACGGCATTGCCGAAGGCTTCGTTTATGATTACAAAAAAAATGAGTGGCACAAGTATCGAAAGGGAAAAGGACTCGCCGTGCGCAAACCATCTTACTGCGACGCGCTTGGGCTGGACTTGGCAACGCTGCTCAAATAACGGTTTAGCGGGAAATCCGTATCTTTCTCTCCACATCACTTGTTATACGCTATGCAGAACATCGCGCCGTCTTACACTGAACAGTTGAACGCTCGTCTCAAATCGTTTTTCCTTTCCATGCAGGAATTTTTCGAGTTCTCGATTCGCACTTTTGGCGCGCTTGGCTCGACACGACGCTACTGGAAAGATGTGCTGAACCAGATGTATGTCAGCGGCACGGAATCGCTGCCGATTGTCTTGGTGAGCGCGGTCTCGATTGGCGGACTTTTGACCTTTGAAATCGGCAACATTCTGACGGAGTTCGGCGCGAAGGGACTGATTGGGCGCACAACGGCGTTCTCGATTATCCGCGAATTAGGCCCGCTTTTGACAGGCATTATGCTTTCGGCGCGCGTCGGCGCACGCAACGGCTCGGAACTTGGCGCGATGAAAATCTCCGAACAAATCGATGCACTGCGGGCGTTTGGCACTGACCCGATTGCAAAACTTGTCGTGCCGCGCCTTGTTGCCGCGCTCATCATGTTTCCGCCGCTCACTGCACTTTGCGACGCCGCCGGTTTGCTTGCAGGTGCTTTCATGGCAATCGGCTATCACAGCTTGGATGCCGCGTTTTATTGGAACCCCGTGATGAACCTTTTGGTGCCAAAAGATTTTTACGTTGGCTTTTTGAAACCACCTGTCTTCGCCATTTTAATGACGCTCGTGACGTGCTACAATGGGTTTTCGGCAACGGGCGGCACGGTCGGCGTTGGCAACTCGACCATCAAAGGCATTGTTGTTTCCTGTGGCTTGGTGATGGTGTTTAATTTTTATATCTCCAAACTTGTGTTTGAGATTTTATGACGCTCTTGGCAATATGAACATCGGAGTCGACCGCACGCTCAACCCAACTGCACATCTACGGCTCATTTCTACTTGAACACGTGTTTGAATTCAACTTTTCACTCTGATATGACCACCGTTGCACCATCCGTCCCGATGCTCTCTTCGTTTGACACGCGCAAAGGCATTTTCATCAAGGGCGCACGCACCCATAACTTAAAAAACATTGATGTTTTGATTCCGCGCCACCAGCTTGTCGTTATTACAGGCGTCAGTGGGTCAGGCAAATCGAGCCTTGCGTTTGACACGCTCTATGCCGAAGGGCATCGCCGATATGTTGAATCCATGTCGTCTTACATTCGGCAGTTTTTGGAGCGGCTGCCAAAACCTGATGTAGATTTTATTTCAGGTATTGCACCAGCGATTGCGATTGAGCAAAAAACGATTTCGAAAAATCCGCGCTCGACTGTTGGCACGGTTACAGAAATTTACGACTACCTTCGCTTGCTTTTTGCTCGTATTGGGAAAACCTATTCCAAAGACACCAACGAACTTGTCTTGAAACATTCGCCCGAAGACGCTTTGATTCAATTAAGACTGCTTGACGAGGGCGCGAAATTTTACGTGTGCTTTCCGCTTCCACATCATAAAACTGAAAAAGACAAGGCGCGCACCTTCAAGGAAGAATTGCAGACGCTCAAGCAAAAAGGATTTTTTAGGATTGTTCGCGGCGAGGACATTTTAGACATCGGCGACGCTGAAACAGAGAAAAAGCTCTCCGCGCTTCCCAAAAAAGAACAAGAAAAACTTTTAGTGCTTGCCGATCGTCTCGTCTTGAAACACGACAACGACCTCTACCAGCGCGTTACAGAAGCCGTCGAGACGGCGTTCCGCGAAGCGCACGGCTACTGCACGATTCGTGTGTTGGGCAGCAGAGATTACGAGTTCAGCGATAAGTTCGAGCTCAACGGCATCGAGTACGAAGAGCCGACGCCGCAACTCTTCGCCTTTAATTCACCGTTTGGTGCTTGCCCAACCTGTCAAGGCTTCGGGCGCGTCTCTGGCATTGATGAAGACGCCGTTGTGCCAAGCAAAGCGCTCTCGATACGCGACGGCGCCATTGTTTGTTGGAATTCCGATAAACACTCCAAACACTTGCGCGACCTGATTCGCATTGCGTCAAAACACGCCGTGGCGCTCGATGTGCCCTACGGCAAACTTCCAGCCGCAACACGAAAGCTCATTTGGGACGGCGTGCCAAAAGAGGGCTTCGCAGGCATCACGGGATTTTTCAAAGAGATTGAGCGCGAGGCGCAATACAAAATGCACTACCGCATCTTGCTCAATCGTTATCGCGGCTACTCGACCTGTCCCGACTGCGGCGGCGCGCGCCTACGCGACGCGGCACGGCTTGTGCGCGTCTCTGGCAAAACCATCGCCGATGTGGTTCACATGACCATCGGCGAAGCCTTTGAGTTTATTCGGTCGCTGGAAATTTCTCGGTTCGATCGCGAGGTTGCGCAAACCATTTTAAATGAACTGGAACGCCGCTTGGGCTATCTCGTCGAGGTCGGTCTCGATTACCTCACGCTCGACCGTCCGTCATCAACGCTCTCTGGCGGCGAATCGCAACGCATCAATTTGTCGACCTCGCTCGGCTCATCGCTGCAAGGCTCGATTTATATTTTGGACGAGCCCTCAATTGGGCTACATCAACGCGATTCAGCGCGGCTCATTAGGATTCTTCGTCGGCTGCGCGATATTGGCAATACGGTCGTCGTCGTTGAGCATGACCGCGAAATCATAGAAGCTGCCGATGTATTGATTGACTTGGGTCCGGGCGCGGGACGGCACGGCGGCGAGATTACCTTTCACGGCTCACCAAACGATATTTTGAGCAGCGACCGCTCGCTCACAGGAAAATACTTGCGCGAAAAATTTGCGATTCCTGTGCCTGCCACACGCCGTCCCGTCAATTTTGAACACGCGATTGACATTCAAGGTGCATTAGAAAACAATCTCAAAAACATTGATGTCAAAATTCCGCTCGGCGTGATGACCTGTGTAACGGGCGTGAGCGGGTCGGGCAAATCGACGCTCATCAACGACATTTTATATCTCGGTATTCTTAAACAGACCGTTGGCACAGCCGAGCGCGTTGGGGCGCACCGAGCCTTGCGCGGCGCAAAGCTCATCAGCAAAATGGAACTCGTCGACCAGTCGCCCATCGGACGCACGAGCCGCAGTAATCCAGCAACCTATCTCAAAATTTTTGACGACATTCGCGCGCTCTTCGCACAAACGCAGTATGCGAAATTGAAAGGTTGGGACACGGGATATTTTTCGTTTAACATTCCGGGCGGACGCTGCGAAGCCTGTCAAGGCGAAGGCGTCATTCGCGTCGAGATGCAATTTCTTGCCGACATTGAAACGCCCTGCGAAGCCTGCAACGGCAAACGATACAAGCCCGACACGCTCAATGCGCTCTACAACGGGAAATCTATCGCTGATGTGCTTGATATGACCATTGCCGACGCATCGGAGTTTTTCGCCGAGAAAAAAAACATCGCCAAGAAACTCAATGTCCTGATTGACGTCGGCTTAGGCTATTTGCAATTGGGTCAATCGGGCAGCACGCTCTCGGGCGGTGAAGCGCAACGCTTGAAACTTGCCTATCACATCGCCGCCAACGACTCTCGAAACTCGCTCTTCATTTTCGATGAACCCACGACGGGCTTGCACTTCGACGATATTCAAAAGCTGATTAAGTGTTTCAATCGATTGATTGACCAAGACAACACGCTCGTTATTATCGAGCATAATCTCGACGTGATTAAACAAGCCGATTGGATTATTGATATGGGACCGGAAGCCGGCGACAAGGGCGGCGAAATCGTTGCACAAGGCACGCCCGAAGACGTCGCCAAGTCGGAACAGTCGCACACCGGACGCTACCTACGCGATGTGTTGCCGTAACGCTAAACGCGTATATCCATTAGGACATATTCTCGTTTGCACGGGCAACATCACCCGACATTGCCTGTTAATACAGGGGATTTCGGCTGACGAGAGAATAAAAAGCAGTTGCGTCTTAAATTTCCAGAAGCAATTTACAAATCGTGTCCTCGACGCGGGCGAAGTTGCGCGAGTAGCGGCGTCCCGAGCCGTTGCCGATAATGGCGAAATAAATTTGCTTGCCGTTGCGGCTTGTCAAATATCCCGACAGCGACGAGACACCCGTGATGGAGCCAGTCTTAGCGCGAATGTTTTGAGCAAGCGGGTGATGGATTCTACCGACGAGTGTGCCTTCCGCCATCGGCACGGCGAGCGAGTTGTAGTATTCTTTGAAGTATTTACCGCGCAAACGCATATAGCGCATGACCTCAATAATCAGGTGTGGCGTTACTGTATTGTTGTGTGAGAGCCCTGACCCGTCGGAGAGTTGAAATTCTTTGCGAGCGACACCGACGTTTTTCACCAAAAATTCCTTGACGACCTCCAAGCCTTTTTCAATCGTGCCTTCGCCGTAAAATTCGCCGCCAAGCGTGCGCAGAAGTTGGTCGGCGTAAAAATTATCCGATGACTTGTTGGTGATTTTCAAGGCTTGATAGAGCGAGAGCGAGAAATAGGTGTAAATATGTTTCCAAGCCGTGCGGTCGAGCGTCTTTGAATAGGTAATTTTTTTAAGTGTTTTGTCGTCGTCAACAATGCCGCGCGCTTGCAGCTCCGAGAGCAGCGCGTTGGCGCAGTAGGTGTTTGGCTCAATCGAGACCATTTTCAATCGGCTGCGGCGTCGGAAGCCACGACGCACCACGCGCTTTTGTCCGCTCTTGGTTTTTATGGTGCGCACCGTCGAGACTTTGTTTAGTTGCGACTCGCTCGCGCGTTTGAAACTCGCCATGGTGGCAAAGCGAATCGGCTCGCCGTTCACCACGGGCGTTTTATTGCCGACATAGTAGCTATTATCGAGAATCACGTCGCCGACAATTTTCGTAATGCCGAGCATGGTGAATGTATCTGCCCACTCGCGCACAATGTCGTTGATGTCTCTGTCAAAAAATCCCGACAAGAGCGGGTCGGTCGTGCCAGCCAGAATTAAATTTCCGTGCAAGACGCCGTTCTTGATTTCACCATCGATAAAAAAATCGGTTCGGTATTTGAAGTCTGGTCCTAATTTTTCGAGCGCGACAGCGGAGGTGATAAGTTTGAGATTCGAGGCAGGCTTAAAAAGGTCGTTAGGATATTTTGTAAAAATCGTTTCGTTGTCGTCCGTTTGAATCAGCACGCCGACCTTGCCTCGATTCCAACTGCGCAGCATTCGCTCGATTTTTTCGCTGCACTCCGCCAGCCGTTCTTCGGCGGTCGACCCTGAGAGCGTTGTTGAGACAAGCGTTACGCTGCTGCTGCGCCGCCGTTTGCTTTTGGCGACATTGGCGTAACTGGTTTCGGAGAAAAAAAAGCAGACAGCAATCAGAGTTGCAAGCAGTTTTGCCGTTGTCGTTGAGCAGTGCAGCATAGAAAGAGTGTGTGTTTGCAGCAACCGTTCACGGCTTGGTTGCGGTTCGGCGTTATGAATTGGCTAAACTTAGGTAAATCCAGTTAAAAATACAAGAGAATTGCTTTAAAATCTTTTACATCAACGTTTTAGCATATTTGTCCTCACGCCACTACGGAAGTTGCGGCTTTGGGCGACTGCCCGGTTTAATCGCAGGAAGTCTGGCAAGTTCTGGGGGCAGGTCGTCGGGCTGGTATGCCACCACATCCATTTGCAACAGCGAAAATTGGTTGTCGGATAACTTTACCTTGCCGTTGCTACGGTCGACGATGAATCCGACGCCAGCGACCACTGCATTATGTTCTTCGACGATTTTCATCACTTCGCGCACAGAGCCGCCAGTCGTAACCACATCTTCAACAATCAAGCATCGTTCCATTGAGTGAAGCTCGAAGCCGCGTCGAAGCGTCATGATGCCGTCGGCGCGTTCTGCGAATATCGTGCGCACGCCGAGCAGCCGGCCGACCTCTGTGCCGACCACCACGCCGCCCAACGCAGGCGAAATCACCACCTGAATTTGTGCATTAGCGAAGTGCGCCGCAATCGGTTCGCAGAGCATTGTGAGATACTTCGGATACTGCAAGACTTTGGCGCATTGAAAATAATTTGGGCTGTGAAGTCCCGACGAGAGCAAAAAATGTCCTTCGAGCAACGCGCCCGTCGATTTGAAAATGGAAAGAACATCCTCTTTTGTCGGCACCATAGTTTTTCGATTTGGCTAAATCTATCAAAAAAATGAGCGTCTCGAAAAGCGCCGCCATGTTTAGGTTGTGTACCAGAATTGTGTTTGCATTGTTCTGAACGGCGCGACGTGAAGAATCCACGTGGTCTTATGATTCTGCGCTCGCAACGACGCCTGCGATATGCCGCAAATGAAGCACAACTTGGCTAAACAGCTTGCTTGCGTGATACATTTGTGATGCGAGCATCCTACCTTTTCACCAAAAAAATCTGTGATGCCTAACGAACTCGATGCATCGGCGCTGCATCTGCGCCCACGACTGCGACTTGGAGTTAAGGTAATGCTTGTCCAAGCCCTCATTCTTTCTGTGGCGATTCTGCTTCCTGCCGTGCTGAATTTTCAAAATCAAAAAGAAGAAACGCTTAAACACTTGCAAGAGCAGTTGCAAACCGCCGCCAACGCGCTCGCGCTTGAAATCAATCCGTCGGACTTTGCCAAATTGAGTGCGATTCCCGCCGATACGCTCTTGCTTGAATACAAACTCATTCACGATAAAATCGCACGATTTACCAAAGCCAATCGGTATTTAGGATTTGATGACGACAATGTTTATGCGTTCAAATGGGCGGCGCGAGATACAATGCGCTTTGCGGTCATGTTCTACAGCCAATATGTGGGAACGCCTTATCGTGTGCGCTCTGAAATGGAGTATGCGTTTCGCAATCGGTCATCAAGCTATACGGGCATTTATGAAGATGAGAACGGTGTTTGGGTGTCAGCGTATGCGCCAATACTCGATTCGACGGGAACGGTTTTGGGATTGATTGAGGTCGATTTCAAAAACAATTATTACTTGACGCTGCTGGAAGAAAAGTTGCGCAGCATTATTGCGGTGAGCCTGCTGGCAGTTGTAAGCGGTTCAGCGTTATCGTTCTTGTTGGCGGCACTCATTACAAAACCTGTAACGGCTATTACCGATGCAGTGTTGGCGTTCTCGCGCGGAGACCGTGCGCGGCGCGTTTCAGTCAGCTCAACCGATGAAATTGGTTCGCTCGCACAAGCATTCAACTACATGGCAACGGAAATTTCGGAGCGCGACCGCATCACCGAAGAAATTAGAAAACAGCGTTTGGAAGAAACTATCTCGGCGCTGAACCAAAGTAATACTCAGCTTGCGGAAAAACAGCGCGAACTTGAACTGACCATTGACGCGCTCAACCAAAGCAACGCACAAATTAAAGCGCAACAGCTGCAACTTGTGCAGGCGGAAAAAATGTCGTCGCTCGGGCAAATGGTCGCTGGCATCGCCCATGAAATCAACACGCCGCTCGGCTTCGTCAAGAACAGCCTATCGTTGCTCTCGCGCAATCAAGAGGAAATTGAATCGCTCTTGGAAAAACAACAACACTTGGCGGAAGCACTCATCAACGGCGACGACACAGCAATTGAACAGCGCATCGCCGACGCCTTCGAAGCCAAACGCGAACTCGATGAAAATGAGGTCATCGACGACACGCGCAAAATGCTTGACCACTCTAAAACCGGCATTGCGCGCATTGAGGAGCTTGTCACCAACTTGAAAAACTTTTCGCGGCTCGATGAAAGCGCATTTAAACTTTCCGACATCAACGAAGGGATTGACTCTACGCTGGTCATTGCGTTCAACGCCATCAAGCACAAAGCCGATGTGGTTAAAGACTACACGCCCGACTTCAAAGCGGAATGTTATCCCTCGCAGCTCAATCAAGTCTTTTTAAACTTGGTGATGAACGCCGCACAAGCCATCACAGACAGAGGCACGATCACCATCACGACGCGCTACGAGTCGGAGCCAAATGTTGAAGCCAAAGCACCATCAGACCGAACATACGCCGTCATTAAAATCGCCGACAACGGTAAAGGCATTGCGCCAGAGCATTTGAACAAAATTTTTGACCCGTTTTTTACAACGAAGCCTGTCGGACAAGGCACGGGCTTAGGATTGTCTATTTCGTATCAAATTATCGAGCGACACAAAGGGACGATTAGCGTCAAAAGCACCGTCGGGCAAGGCACGGAATTCAGCGTGCGCATTCCGACGAGACAAACGAAGGTTTAACAATGAAAGGAGACATACCCATGGCAGAGAAGCCTGAATTATTACTCATCGACGACGAACCGCTTATTCTGGATTCGTTGAAAATTTTATTCAAGCGCGACTACCAAGTCTACACAGCGCAAAGCGGCGAGCAAGGCTTGAAAGAAATCAAACAACACCCAAACATCAAAGTCGTTATCTGCGACCAACGTATGCCCGGACTTTTGGGACACGAAACGCTGCGCGAAATCAAACGGCTTAGTCCGCACACCATTCGCATTTTGCTCACCGGCTATTCCGACCTCGATGCGATTTTGAACTCGGTCAATTCGGGTGAAGTGTTCCGCTACATCAGCAAGCCGTGGAATTCCGACAATTTGATGCGAGTTGTGGAGCTTGGGTTTCGAATCAGTGAGCGATTGGAAAAAGTCGAGCGCGACGCCGCCGCTAAAAAAGCGGACACGCTCAACGGCGCAACAATGCACAAACATGCCGTTCTCTTTGTCGATGAGCAGGCTGCCGTCGTCCAGACACTGGTCAATCAATTCTCGACCAAATACGATGCGGTGGGCGTTTCGTCAACCGACGAGGCATTGCGCGAACTTTCCAAACGACCCGTTTCAGTCGTCGTCAGCAATGTTGATTTCGCCGACGCAGACCCGATAGATTTCTTGAACGCCATTTCGCACGAGTATCCGAACACCATTACGCTCATTTACACCGAACAGCGCGATGCCACGCTGGCTATACGCGCCATCAATGAACTTAATGTCTTTCGCTATCTCGTCAAGCCCAGCGACGACGCTAAACTCGCTGACACCCTTGCCGCAGCAGTAGAGCGCAGCAACGCCCGCGAACACAAATTGGAAGCCAGCACTATTCACATCGGCAGAGAAGTCGCGCCCGACAAAAGCGATGTCTCGACACTGCGACGCAAAATTGAATCAAGCACGTATCTGCTCAAACTGCGTGCAATGCGAACTGCACAACGCTAATCCGCGCACGCACCTTAGCGTGTATGACCTGACCACTCTTGTGTTTTACCCGATGGCTCACGGACGCAACCCAACTTCTTCGCTCGGCACACTCTCGTCGGTTTTGGCAATGCTGGTAACGAAGTAAAAATACAGCGTGCCTTTTTTGGCAGATTTATCGAGAAAGGTCTGCTCATCAGGTTTAACTGTTGCCAGAGCCGTTGGCGTTTTGCCGCGCTCATAGCGGTAGAGTTTGTAGCCCGTTAATCGCTCCTGCACGACTTCGCCCCAAGTGATGCGCACGCCTTCTGGTGTCGGTATGGCACGCACATCAGCAGGAGGCACGGGCGGCAATTTTTTATACTCAACCCGCACCGATGCACTCATCGCGCTTTCCGACCCAAACATACCAAATGCCTGCACCGCGTATTCATAGATGCCAAACTCTGTAAAAGTGGTATCCGTGAAGTAGTTCTGTTGCGCAGAAAGCAGCGAATCAAACAGCGGCTTGAACGCCGACTGTGCTTTTGAATCCACCTTGCGGCGAAAGACGCGATAGCCACGCACGGCATCGTCGTAGGCGGTCATATCTGACCAAAAGAGGTTAACCGTCTTTTGCGTTTCACCATCGGGCTGAGTGGCAGAAAGTCCAGTGGGCGTCGGCAATTGAATGGGAATGATTGGGCGCGCATAGAGCGTATCTGAAAAACTGCTAAGAACATGGCTCTTGCTTTCGGAACGCACCGCATACCCATATGACCGTCGACCCGATAGCCCTAAGCTCGAATCTGAAAACGAGGTTGTGGGTGCAGACGCTCGAGGCACAAGCCCTGAAATGAGCGTCAGTGTATCGCCGTATCGAGCGTTGCGGTAAATGCGATAGCCAATGACGGTCGGGTCGCTATTCTCAATCGTGAGTTGCACACCGTTTTTGACACCATCTACCTGTATCAAGCGAGGCGGCAGCGGCGGCAGCGGACTTTCGTAAATGCCGAAGGCTCTGGCACTTGGCACAGAACGCTCACCAAACGGACCCGTAGCCACCAAGCGGTAAAAATATCGCTGCATCGGCTCGGTGGTTTCGTCAAGATAGCTGGTTTGTGTGGGCGGCACCGCAGCAAGCCGCACAAAGCCCGTATCGGCATCGAGGCTGCGGAGAATTTCCACGCTCACCACATTGGCAGTATCACGAAGTCGCCAAGTGAGCTTCAAGCCGGCGGTGTCTTTCATGCTTTGCGTTTGCAGAAGGTCGGGTATTGAAACCTGACGAAAGTCGAACGTCGTAGCCAGCACCGTGTCGGAAGGAGTGCCCAGATTGCCGTAGTAGTCTTGTGGCACCACGACATACTGATAATACTTCGAGAGCCCAATGAGCGTATCGACGATGGTTATGTAAAGGCTATCAGGATTTTTGGTGCTGCGAACCAAAAGTTGCACCGGCGTAATGCGCTGAAATGCGCCGTCAACGCCCTCGCGCCGAAAGGCTTGAACGCCGAATTTGACTTTGCTCACTGCGCCAAAGCGCAAGGTGAGCTGCCGAAAGGTCTCGAACTTGCTAATGAATTTCGGTTTGGCAGTGAGCGGTTTGGGATACGACACCACTTCCGAAAGCCATGTATCTTTGACCTCGCCTGCGGCATCGAGCTGTAAGACGCGGTATTGATACGCCGTATTTTTTTGCGCCGTCGAATCAAGATATGCCATACCGATGGCTAAGCGCACGGCTAAAAAATTGCTGTAAAAGAGCGTATCGATGCGTCCGCGACTTTTCTCTGCTTGCGCCCAGTAGAGCTCAATGGGCAAAGCGGCAGCGTCATAGACATCGGGCATGGTTTGCTCGATGCGCTTGAGCCGCGCTTGAAATTCTGCCAGCGATGCGGGTGCTTCCACATCTGCAATCGATGTCCAGCCAGACTCGCCTCTTTTTTTGCGCTCCACGCGATAGCCCACAACGCCGTTGAACGGCTGCGTCTTCGAGACCTTTGCCACGCCAACGATGATGTAATTGCCGCGCGCACCGCCGTTTGCTACGAAACTGAGTGGCTTTTGCGCCATAGTCGGCTGCACAGCAAAGAGTAAAAGGCACAGCCAGAAGAACTTGAACTGAACTTTTTGTAATACCATGGCTAATTAAAGGCTAAGTTTAACACCGTCTGTTCCAAGTTTGAACGACATCACTCCATAGTTGAAACTGCCTGAAACAGATTTTCTGAAACAGAGAGGTCCTTCGCAATCCGAATCACAGGCAACGGATCCGACGTAAATTTTGCCCGACAAAGTCAAACCTGAGCCACCTCCAACATGCCATGTTTTGTTGGTGAGGTTCAGAAATCCTACGCCATAGAAGTTAATGCCCGCATGAAGTGAGCCACCGGCGCATAACAAGCCTATTGACCCACCAATAGATGCATCGACTCCCAGAAACGCTGCTGCGCCGATATCGAACTGTGTTGAGCCACTAAAGTTCATTCCGAGCGAGAGTGCCATGCCATAGTAAGCACTTACACTGCATGAAACGACGGGGTCTAAATTGACATCAATTTGCGGCAATGTAACTCCCAAGAAATTTGTCGCTTCGCCCAAGAAGTAGAATCCTTTGAGGTTGTTGTAAGCACTGGGAATCTGGCGCATTTCGGCAGGCACTTCGGGTTTCCATTGGCTTGCGGCAAACTTGCTTTGAATCTCCGAAATGTTCGAGATGTTCGGGTATTTTCCCAGCACGATGCCCACTTTGATACCGATGTTGGGATTGTAAAGTGCAAGGTCGGCGTAAGCCGTAAAGAACCATCCTTGCGGGTCGAACCGCACATCAGCACTCCCTTTGAGCGTATAAGCGTTTGGGACATTCGCATCAATAACGATGCTGCCCTGCATGCGTCTGTGCGCAAAGTCGTAGGTGATGGAGAGTTGCCCAAACGGCACTTCGATATTTTTGACGCTGACTTGCTGATTGCCGATGTCAGTGACCATGTCGCCCTTGACCACAAACGCAATTTTGCCCGAGATGCCTTCATCGCTCTCAACATCGCCCTGAAATTTGAACTGTTCCCACGTTGATGACGAGACGGCAAGCCCACCAGTGAGGTTTTTCAGTCTCGATTTGCCATTGCCGCCCGAGAAATCAAAGGTTTGTCCGTCGTCGAGCGTTGCCGTAATGGCACCCGCAGGCGTCTTGCGCAAGGTGATGTTGAACTCAAACATCTTCTCATTGCCCTCTTTGCCCTCTACCAGCTCATAGATTTTGCCTTTTGCCGTGTAGCCGTTGCCATCAAGCGTTTGAGCACCGCTCGAGAAATCCAGCGTAACTGCATTGGGCTTAAAGCTGTAGCCGACAGGTTGAAGTTGTGCGACAGTGTTGCCGTTTTGTTTGACGAATTGCAGCATCGTTGTCATGGGTGGCGCAGTCGGAATACCGTAGTCGACCTGCCCAGTGAGTTGTATTGCGTTGTCATACAAATTAGCTTGTGCGGGCTTGAACTGCGCCACTTTGTAGACGGTCAAATTGGGGTGATTTGATTGAAGCGTAAAGCCACTCTGCCCATCGCTATACAGTGTGAGGTTACTAAACCGTATCTGGTCACTGGGCGAGCACTGGGGCAAATTCTCAATGAATGCCGCATAGCTGCCTTTGCTGATGGTGAACGACCACTTGGCTTGACTAGAGTCGTAGCCAAGTTGAGCCGCACTGCCTTGCAGGACTTTCAGGGTAGCCAGTCCGCCGGCGACCGGCAACGCCGAAAAGTTGTAGGTGGCTTGCCCAGCGGTTTCAAGTCGGGTTGGCTCAATTTTAATGCCGGTAAA
>Ga0272446_1000214_pt1 | contig 90972 bp, 72 predicted proteins | sample YNPCB0061_FD_194587 | JGI IMG/M metagenome (GOLD analysis project Ga0272446, IMG submission 194587) | Hot spring microbial mat communities from Yellowstone National Park, WY, United States - YNP-CB-006-1 | ecosystem: Environmental > Aquatic > Thermal springs > Hot (42-90C) > Sediment | place...
CGGCCAGCGGGCCCCAGCGCACCGCCCAGTGGTGCCCGTTTGCGAAGTTATCAAGCACCACCACCTGGTAGCCGGCGCGATGCAACGCTTTCGCCGTGTGGCTGCCAATGTAGCCCGCGCCGCCGGTGACCAGAATCGTCAAAAAAGAACCTCTCTAACGAACATGCCGGGCATCACAGGGACCCAATGCTTTGATTCTATCTTCCCCGCCGACAATCGTGTAGAGGAACCCGCCACCGTGTTCGGCGACCCGAAGTCGTCGTTGGGCGCGCCAGAGTCCGAGGAGGTTCTAAAACCGCCTAGCCATTGACATGTGTCAAAAGCTTATGGGAGTCTACGGACTGGGACAACGGTCAAAGTGGAGGTCGGTCCAATCGGGACCGAAAGGGCGGTAGCTTGTCTGGCGCGTCTGTAGATCTCTTTTTCACGCCCATATTTTTCAGAGGGTTTCAGGATATGAAGGTCCTCAAGCCGCGTAAGCGGATTGTGTACTTCCGGCTGTCGGACGAAGAATTTGAACAGCTCAGTTGTCTGTGCGAAAAACAGGGCGCCCGGAGCATGTCCGATCTGGCCCGCGCGGCGGTTCAGGATTTGATCCGACGAGAAGCCAAGTCAGAAGCCAATTCCTTGGAGTGGGAAGTGGTCCGGAGATTGAATCACTTAGACCAGACGCTGGGTTTGCTGGCGCAACGTCTGAACGGAACGTTGCCCTTGGCGGCGCCTGCGGGCAGCGAGGGCAAGCGGGAGAAGGCACTGGATGAGCAGGGGTAAAGCCGGTTGGCTGTTGGTGGTTAGCTTGGGCTGCTCGTTGATGAGCGGGAATGCCCAACAACCAGCAGCAGCCACTCCTCAACAAACGCAGCCGCCCGTGGGGGCTTCTCTACCGGACGCCTCGACGGAGCGGTTCCGGGCGAATTATCTCCTCGGGCCCGGGGATCAAATCTTAATCCGGGCGAACGAGGTGGAGGAGCTGGGCGAGCGGCCTTTCCGGATCGATGGAGATGGCTATTTGAACTTACCGCTGTTGGGCCGGTTGAAGGCCGGAGGCCGGACGGTCCAGCAACTGGAAGAGGAACTGGTGCGTCTGCTCCGGACGTATGTCCGGCAACCACAAGTGATTGTCACGGTAGTGCAATTTCGAAGCGAACCGGTATTTTTTGTGGGAGCGTTCAAGGCGCCCGGCATCTATCCTTTGCAGGGGCGGCGGACGTTGGTGGAGATGCTTTCTGCCTTGGGCGGATTGCAGCCGAACGCCAGTCGGCGGATTAAAGTAACCCGGCGGAAGGAGTTTGGGCCGATTCCGCTGGCCAACGCGGTGGAAACGCCCGATGCGCAAGGAGTGACGGTGGAGATCAGCCTGGGGAGCCTGACGGAGAACGTCAACCCGGCCGAAGATATTGTGCTGCAACCCTTTGATGTCATAACGGTAGAACGAGCCGAGTTGATCTACGTCAATGGAGAGGTAGGACGGGTCGGGAGTTTTGAACTGAACGAACGGGAATCGATGTCGATCACGCAGGTGATCACCCAGGCGGGTGGGTTGACGAGGGATGCGAATCCGGAGAAGGCCCGCATTCTGCGGCCGGTGCTGAACACCTCCCGCCGGGCTGCCCTGCCTGTGAACCTCAAGCGAGTGCTGGAGGGCAAGGACCGGGATCTGCCGCTGATGCCTAACGATTTGTTGTACGTCCCGCGGGCGTCGGGGTGGAAGAAGACCTTGGGCCGTGGTTTGCTAATTGGCATGCCGATCGTCTCGACTTTGATTTGGGTGGTTATACGGTGACGATGATGCGCGACGATCCTCAATTGCCCGGCACCGAGTGGCGCACCGCAGGCAACCAGTGGCTCAGACCAGTCTCCGGTTCAGCGCCGCCGCTGGATTCGGAGCGGTATCGCATCCGGTATCTGGAACTGCTCTGGCGCAGGAAGTGGTTGATTCTCGGGCTGGTGATGCTCGGGGCGCTCGGCGGATTCGGTTGGGTCATTTTCAATCCACCGACCTACACCGCGTCGGCGGTAATCGAGTTGCTTGGAATTAACGAAAGCTTTCTGGGGATGAACCAAGTGGATCCCCAGGCGGGCACCGGTAACTACGGGACCACGGCGGCGAACATCCAGACGCAAACGCGCATCCTCATGGGCAATGCACTGCGCAGCCGGGTGATGGAGCGAGTCAACTTGGAGATGACGCCCATCAACTCGACCCCGCAGGATCTTTTCAGCAAGCTGCGAAACCGGTTTAAAGTTCTACCCCAGGAACCCGTCGAGCTGATGCGGGAAGCGATCAAACACGCAGCGTTAAGCACGCGCGCGCGGGGAGTGGGCGCTTCCCGGCTGATTCAAATTAGTTGCGAATCGATCTCACCGGAGGTGGCGGCGGGCTATATCAACGCGCTGGCGAATGAGTACGTTTCGCAAAACGCGCAGATTCGGTCCAACGCTGCGCTTCGCACCACCCAATGGATGGAGGGGCAAGTCGAAGAAACCAGGAACCGGGTGGAGCAGGCGGAAAAAAAGCTCCAGGGCTTCATGCGCAGTGCCGGCAGCGCCTTTGTGCTGGACCAGGGCACGCTGGACGAAAGCAAGCTACGCCAACTGCAAGCGGAGCTTTCGGCCAGCCAGGCGGAGCGGATTACCAAGCAGTCGCGGTGGGAACTGGCCAAGTCCAGCCCGGTCGACTCGCTGCCGGAAGTGTTGGACGACGGGCGGCTGCGGGAACTGAAAAACCGGATTACCGATCTCCGGCGCGAACGGGCGCAACTGACGGCCACCTTAACGCCCCAGCACTACAAAGTGCAGCGGATCGATGCGCAAATTAACGAGTTAGAGCAGACCTTGCAGCAGGAGAAACGGAACCTGGTGCAGCGGATTCAAAACGAGTATGAGTCCGCCCTGCGGCGGGAGAAGCTGTTGTACAACGCGTACCGGGGCCAGTCCGGGACGCTGGTGAATCAAGCGGACAAGGCGGCGGAGTACCTGACGCTGAAGCGCGAAGCGGAAATGGCACGGCAGGTCTACAATACGCTGCTGCAACAGTTAAATCAGGCGGCGGTAATCGCGGCGCTGCCGACCAACCATGCACGTGTGGTGGAGACGGCCGGCGTCAATGCAGTGGCGGTCCGGCCTAAACCGCTCCGAGACATTTCCCTGGGCGGGGCGCTGGGTGGGTTGTTAGCCGCCGGTGGTTTCATCCTTTTCGAGATGTTGCGGCTGAAGAGACTGGCGAAGGTATTTGTCGCTCCGGGAGACACCAGCGAGTTGCTGCACGTGCCGGAACTGAGTGTCATCCCGGCCATCGAGATCGAACTGCGGCGGCCCCTCCTGCGGCTGGCGAAGGGCTCACGTCCGGCGGCTTTGCTGCCAAAACTGGAGACGAGCCAGGAGTTGAAAGCTTGGAACGAAGGTCCGTCGTTCTTTACGGAGTCCTTCCGCTTCGCACTCGCATCCTTGCTCAGCGGGAAGCAGACCTTACGGCACGCGGCCGTGCTGGTGACTAGTCCCGGAGCGGGGGAAGGGAAGACAACATTTACTTCGAACTTGGCCATGGCGGCGGCGCGCGTGGGGCGCAAGGTCCTGCTGATCGACGCGGACTTACAACGGGCGCGGCTGCACAAGGTGTTTAAGACTCCTCTGGAGCCGGGGCTGCGCGACCTGTTAACCAGTGAAGATCCGATAAGTTCGCTGGATCTTGCGGGATACTTTCGGCCGACGGAAATCGCCGGGCTCACCCTGTTGCCTGCCGGTTCCAGCGAGCCGAGCGACTCGAGTGGCTTGTTCTTCTCGGGGCGTCTGCACGAGCTAATGCACTTGCTGAAGAAGCAGTTCGACTTGGTGCTGATCGACACGGCGCCGGCACTGTACTTTTCGGACTCGCGGTTGCTGGGGCGGCTGGCGGACGGGGTGATCCTCGTGGTCCGGTCGGGCAAGACCAATCAGGAGAGCGCGTTAGCAGTGACGCGGCGGTTCCAGTACGACGGAGTTCCGGTGCTTGGCACGGTGCTCAACGACTGGGATCCGGGCGACTCCCATTATGGAAGCGACTACTCCTATTATTACTCCCGTTATTCCCGGCTGTACGGCGACGAAGGCAAGGCCAAGTGACTTTGGGTAGGATTGTAGGGCAGGCGGCCGCAGGCGGTATGCCCACGCCCGGAACAGCAGGCGCCAGGCAGAGTGGAATGAAAGGGAAAACAGGGGAACGGATGGGCATGAACCAGCGCGGGACGGCGGACGTTCCCGTCCTCGTCATCCAGCCAAGCCAGGGATGGACAGCTCTCAAATTGCGGGAACTCTGGGAGTACCGGGAGCTGGTGTATTTCCTGGTGTGGCGCGAAGTAAAACTCCGGTACAAACAGACCATGGTCGGCGCGGCGTGGGCGTTGATCCAGCCGCTATTCACCATGCTGGTGTTCACCATCTTCTTTGGGAAGCTAGGCAAGCTGCCTTCCGACGGGGTCCCCTACCCGGTATTCAGCCTAACCGCGCTGGTACCCTGGACATTTTTCACCAACGGGCTATCACAATCTTCGAACAGCTTGGTAGGCAACGCAAATCTGATCACCAAAGTATATTTTCCGCGGCTGGCGGTGCCCATCGCCGCGGTACTCAGTGGGGTGATTGATTTCGCCATTGCGTTCGCATTACTAGTTGCGATGATGGCCTGGTATGGAGTAACGCCTTCGGCGGCTCTTCTGTGGCTGCCTGGATTTCTTCTGCTCGCGCTGGTCACGGCGCTCGGGGTGGGCTTGTGGCTCTCGGCGCTAAACGTCGAATACCGGGACGTGCGCTTTGTGGTGCCATTTCTGACACAATTTTGGATGCTGGCGACGCCGATTGCGTACTCGACAAGCATTGTGCCAGAGCAGTGGCGGACGCTTTACGCTCTGAATCCGATGGTGGGTGTGGTCGAGGGCTTCCGCTGGGCGCTGCTCGGCTCCGGGCGGGCGCCCGGAGCCATGGTGGTTGCTTCCGCCGCTGCTGCCCTGGGTCTGCTGCTGACCGGCGCATTCTACTTCCGGCGGATGGAGAAAACGTTCGCCGATCTGATCTAACCCCTGCCCAAAGACTTATGAGCGGCATCGCCATTCGCGTTCACGACCTGTCGAAACAATATCGGATTGGGGCACTCGAGCGGGCGCGCAGTTTTCGGGAGGTGTTAAACAACGCGTTCACGGCGCCGTTCCGGGCCTTGCGACGAAAAGGGCGCAAACAGCGGACTGTCGACACTTTCTGGGCTCTGAACGCCGTGTCTTTTGAGGTGAAACACGGGGAGGTCCTGGGCATTATCGGCCGCAACGGCGCCGGCAAGAGCACTCTGCTGAAGATACTGTCTCGCATCACGGAGCCGACCCGAGGCCGCGTGGAGATCAAAGGGCGTATCGGTTCACTTCTCGAGGTAGGCACTGGATTCCATCCGGAGCTCACGGGCCGAGAGAATATCTTCCTCAACGGCGCAATCCTGGGCATGCGCAAAATGGACATCGCACGCCGTTTCGACGAGATTGTGGCCTTTGCGGAGGTGGAAAAGTTCATCGATACACCGGTGAAGCGCTATTCGAGTGGGATGTACCTCCGGTTAGCCTTCGCCGTCGCTGCACATCTGGAGCCGGACAACCTGATTGTCGACGAAGTGCTCGCCGTGGGGGACGCAGCGTTTCAGAAGAAATGTCTGGGAAAAATCGGGGATGTGTCACGCGAGGGGCGCACAGTGCTCTTTGTCAGCCATAACATGGCGGCGGTTCGCGCGCTCTGCAAACGCGTCATCTTGCTCGAGTGCGGCGCCGTCATGCGGGACTCAACCGATGTGAGCGAGGCGATTGCATCTTACACCGATCTGCTCAGTGTGGGATACAGACAGCGCCGGGACACGCGTGGAGTCGGCGGCCCAATGGTCTTCCGGGAAATCGAATGCGTGGTGAAGGGCGAGCAGCCGGCGCTGCGGCTCGAGATTCGCGCTACGGTGGAAAGCGTTTCTCCTCACCAGGGCGCGCTGCTGGCCCTCGATATCGCGGACGCGAGCGGTGTGGTGTTCATGCAGGCCGTTCCTAGCCAGGAACCCTGGCTCTTTCCTGTTGGGGGGCCGCAGCAATGTACCGTCGAGGTCGAACTGCCGCCGCTGGTGCCGGGCACGTATCGTGTGGGGGCGTGGCTCGGCCCCCACTTCACGCGCACTTACGACGAAGTGCCGCCTACGATACAGTTCCACGTCGACGCCAGTCCGGACCCGACGCGAACGTTTCCACACTGTCCCGAACACGGCGCGATTGTTCCGCGCTCTCGAGTGGTCCATCATGAATTGGCCGTCGCCGGTTCGAGGCGACAACGATGACAAAGCCGCGGTTCGAAAAGAGCCGGACGCCTCGGCAGGCAGGCTGCTAGGGGCAAGCGCCGCGGGCGGCGCGCCGACAGAGCAAACTGCAAATGCGCATTGTAATTGACGCCCAGGTTCGTACGGGAGAGGATGGGGGCATCTATCAATTCCTTGCCGGTTTGGTGGGCGGACTCGCCGCTTTGGAACCGGAAGACGAAGAGTACGTGGTGGCGGGCCATTGGTCGCAACCGGACTGTCTGGCACGGTACGCTGGTGGCGACGCACGCTTTCGATTTACCGGGCGACCCGCGCCGCCTCACACCACGGGGAGCGCGCTAAAACGCGCGCTGGGGCCGCTGCGGAGGCCGCTCGGGAATGCCTGGCGGGCGATGACGGGAACGGCTGCGATGCGAGCGCCGCGCGAACCGGTTTCCGATGGCTTTTGGGAGACGCAGCATCCGGTCCTGGTGCACCAAACCTATCTGCCTCATTACGCCCGCACTGGCTTAAAGGTGGTTACGACTATCGCTGATTTGCAGCATCGTCACTTCCCGGAGTTCTTTTCGCCAGAACAGATCGCCTGGCAGGAAGCGGTACTGCCGCAGGTGTTTGCATGGAGCGAAGCGATTACGGCGATCTCTCACTGGGTGAAGGAAGACACCATCCAGCAGTATGGGGTAGCCGGGGAAAAAATTTTCGTGATTCCCAATGGTCCGACGACGGCGTTGTATCAACCGGTGACGAACGCTACGGTGAGGACGGTGGCCGAAAAGTTCCGCCTGCCGGATCGATTTTTTCTTTTTCCATCGCTCACGTACGCCCACAAGAATCACACGCGGCTGTTGGAGGCGATCGCGATGCTGCGCGACCGCGACGGGGTGAGAGTAAACCTAGTCTGCACGGGGAAGCAAGCGCTGCACTGGCCGCAGGTGGCGAAAAAGTGGGGAGCACTCCAGCTTCAAGACCAGGTGTGGTTTCTCGGTTATGTCAGCGATACGGAACTGAAAGTACTGTTCCAGCAAGCGCAGGGTCTAGTGTTTCCCAGCCTCTTTGAAGGTGCAGGGATTCCGGTTTTGGAGGCGCTGGTGGAGGGGTTGCCGGTGGTGTGTTCCGACATACGGGCGTTGCGTGAGTACGCGGGTGACGCGGCGTTGTATTTTGATCCGCTCTCGGTCGAGTGCATCGCCGAAGCCCTGCGACGCGTCAGCGAAGACGAAGGCCTGCGCGGGGAGCTGCGTATCCGGGGCAGAGCGCGAGGGGAACGCTACTCCTGGGAGCGTTCCGCGCGCATGTATCGAGCGTTGTATCGAAAGGTCTCGGGCGGGAGGCTTGCCGAGAGGGACGAAGCGTTGCTGGGGGAGATGATGGGTGCGGAAGGGGGGTTCGAAATCGAGCGAGGAGAGCGCTCGAGCAAGCGGTAAGGTGTCCGCCCAGGCCCCTCAGGCAGCCGCCTGGGTGGGTCTGGAGGTGGATCAGCCGCGGAAGGCCGGGTGCTCGGGCGGGAAGGAGGAGGCCCCCGCTAAGGGGGGAGCGCGTAGCAACGTGCCGGCGGCTGTGGAGCGGCCAGGGGTGCGGCGGATGCTGCCCGTGGTCGGGAGGGGCAGATGCGAGAGAGTCTGGAGATTCCCAATGACAGTACCTGTGGAGAACCCGCCGCCGGCCGCTGGGAAGGCAGCCGCAGGTAGCGGTCCCGCCGCGGGCTTTCAACAGCGCGTCATTCACGCCGGGCTATGGAGTGCGGCGGCGCGCATTGCGGGCGAGGGATCGCGGTATGTGATCGCGATCGTGCTGGCGCGCCTATTGAGTCCGGCGGAATTCGGGCTGATCGCGCTGGCGACGGCGCTGATGGGGCTGGTGCAGGCGTTCGCGGACTTGCGGGTGTCCTACGCGCTGATTCAGCGGCCCCGGGTAAGCGAAGAAGAATGGTCCACGGTGTTCTGGATGGCCACGGGGATGGGCGCCGTGCTGACCCTGGCGTTCGCCGCTTGCGCGGGGCTGATCGCGGAGTTTTATGCCAACCCGGCCTTGCGGGAGATCGTCTGGGCGCTGTCGGTTTCGTTTCTACTTTCGGCGGTGGCCCTGACGCCGCGGACCAAGCTGGAAAAGGACCTGCGGTTCAAGGCGCTGAGCCTGGCGCAGATAGTCGCGACGGTAGGCACGGGATTGCTGGCGATTGGGATGGCGGTAGCGGGTTTCGGCGTGTGGAGCCTGGTGGCGCAGTCGCTGGCGGTGTATGCGCTCGATGTGGGGTTCTTGTTCTGGTACACGCGGTGGCGGCCGCGGTGGGTGTTCCAGCCGGCGGCGTTGCGGCCACTGCTGAGGTTCAGCGCGCCGCTGGTGTTGCACGATGTGCTCAACACGCTGGCCCAGTCCACGGACCGTTTGATTCTGGGCAAGATGGTGAGCGCGGCCGATCTGGGGCTTTATAACCGGGCAAAGATCTTTCTGTATCTGCCGGTCGCCAACCTGTCGTTCTCGATGACGCGGGTGATGTTTCCTTCGCTGTCGGCGCTGCAGGGCGATCCGGAGCGTGTGCAGCGGGCCGCGCTGCGCATGCTGAAACTGCTGGCGGTGGTTTCGTTTCCGCTGATGACCATCGCGGCCGCGCTCGCTGAACCGCTGGTGCGGGTGGTGCTGGGGCCGAAATGGCTGGCCGCGGTCCCCATGATGCGGATTTTCGCGCTGGCAGGAATTTTAGCGTCCATCAATGCGGTGGCGACGACGATCCTAATGGCGAAGGGGAAGACCACTTTGGTTTTGCAACTGGGAGTCGCCAAGCAGATTGCGTCGGTTGCGGGCGTTGCGCTAGGCGCGTTCTGGGGCGCCACGGGCTGCGCTTTCGGGGTGCTGGCGGTGACGGTGGTGATTTTTGTCCTGGATGCGTATTCTATCAGCCGGGCGCTCGGCGTGCGGCTCGTTGCATATTGGGGCAATCTGACCACCCCGTTAATATTGGCACTGCTGGCGGGGGGGAGCGGATGGGCCGCCGTGCACCTGCTCGGTTTGGGCACACCGCCGCTCGGCGCTCTCCTGGCCGCGCTGCCCATCTCGATTCTCAGCTACGGTCTGCTGCTGTTTGCGGCCGACCGGGCAGGATTCGAGGGGATCATCCGGCTTGGCAAAGAGCTTCAGCTCAATAAGTTCAATTCAGAACCTTGCTCGGCACCGGCGACCCCCACGGGCAGGTGAGCTGTCGGGAAGTGCGGATGGCGAATTATTTGATATTCGGTGCGGCCGGTCACGCCCGTGTCGTCGCCGATTGTGTGGAGTGCTGCGGCGGAAAGGTAGCGGGTTGTTTAGATAGCTTTCAGCCTGCAAGCGGCGCCACGGGTTGGGGTATCCCCATCCTCGGTGGCGAACAAGACGCAGGCCGGCTGGCGGAGATGTGGGATGCTGGGGTGGTAGTGGCGGTGGGAGACAACTGGGGCCGCGCGCAGGTAGCGGAACGTTTACGCAGGGTCCATGCCGGGCTCCGGTTCCCTACGCTGATCCATCCTTCCGCGCAAGTCTCGCGGCACACAACCATCGGGGAAGGCACGGTCATCCTGGCTGGCGCGGTAGTGAATGCGGGCGCGAACATAGGCTCCTTCTGCCTCCTCAATACGCGTTGTTCGCTCGATCACGATTCGGTTATGGGAGATTTTTCTTCGCTTGCTCCAAGCGCGACGGTGGGGGGAAACGTGAATATCGGCGCTTACGCCGCCATCTCTCTTGGCGCAAGTGTGATTCACCGGATTCGTATTGGAGCACATGCGGTCGTGGGCGCAGGTGCAGTGGTGGTCCGGGATGTTCCCGACTTCACCGTATCTTTTGGAAATCCCGCCCAAGCCCGCCGAACTCGTCAGACCGGCGAGCGGTACCTGTAAAAGCATCGGAGCCAGCGAATACCAGGAAAGGAAGAGAGCGATGAATAACAAAAGCATCTGGTCCGATCTCGCGCTGTTCTCCCAGCGTCCCGCTTTCCGGGAAGCGCTGCATGTGGGGCGGCCTAACATCGGCAACCGGCAACGGTTCCTTGAACGCATAGGCGACATTCTCGACCGGCGCTGGCTGACCAATCATGGACCAGTGGTGCAGGAGTTCGAGCAGCGCGTCGCCGCGTACCTGGGCGTTCGCCATTGCATTGCGATGTGCAACGGCACCGTGGCGCTGGAGATCGCGATCCGGGCGCTTGAACTCAAAGGCGAGGTGATCGTCCCTTCGTTCACGTTCATCGCGACGGCGCACGCGCTGCAATGGCAGGAGATCACGCCGGTATTCTGCGACATCGATCCGCGCACCCATACGCTGGACCCGCGGGCGGTGGAGCGCATGCTGACGCCCCGCACCACCGGCATCATCGGCGTGCATATTTGGGGTAGTCCGTGCGCGGTGGATGAACTCACCGACTTGGCCCGCCGCCGCGGTTTGCGGCTGATGTTCGACGCCTCGCACGCCTTCGGTTGCTCGCATCGCGGCGCCATGATCGGCAACTTCGGCGCCGCCGAGGTTTTCAGTTTTCACGCCACCAAGTTCTTCAACACGCTCGAGGGAGGCGCGATTGTCACCAACGACGACGCGCTGGCCAAGAAGATCCGGCTGATGAAGAATTTCGGGTTCGCCGGCTACGACAACGTCATCTATATTGGGACCAACGGCAAGATGAACGAAATCTCGGCCGCTATGGGGTTGACCGGGCTTGAGAGCCTGGAGGAGTTTGTCGCGGTGAACCGGCGGAATTACCTGCAATACCAGCGTGAACTCGAGGGACTGCCGGGCATTTCGATGTACCGCTATGACGAGCGGGAGCGGTGCAACTACCAGTACATCGTGCTGGAGGTGGACGAGGAAGGCGCGGGAATCAGCCGCGATGCGCTGTTGAAGGTGCTGCACGCGGAGAATGTGCTGGCGCGCCGGTATTTTTATCCGGGCTGCCACCGCATGGAACCGTACCGTTCGTACTTCCCGCATGCCGGTCTGCTGCTGCCGGAAACCGAACAGCTCACGCAGCGGATTCTGATCCTGCCGACAGGCGCCGCGGTCCAGGAGACAGACATCCAGACCATCGCGGGCATTATCCGGCTGGCGCTCGACCACGCGGCCGAGCTCCGGGAGGCGCTCACGCAGAAAGAGACTGCGCCGGCCGTAGGTTGACGAAACGGATCGAGTTCGCCGCCGGCTTTTCGCGTTCATCTCCGCCGCCTTTTCGCGTTAACAGGTGGTTTCCATGCGATTATGTACGGCATCGCCGGGCTGGCCCTGCATGCGCACGCTGCGGGGCTGGCGGCGGTAGTTCGGATCGCGGCCATGCTGTACCTCCAGCGCCACGGCGGGCCAGACGCAAACGGAGTGCGGGGGACCGCGCGGCAGCAGCAGCCGAGGTCTAAAGTTGGCGAGCGGTGTGGGAGACGATAGCGTGAGCTGCCCCCGTGTAGCGGTGATCATCCCCTGCTATAACGCCGCTGCCTACATCGAGAAGACGCTGGCCAGCGTTTACCGCCAAAGCGGCGTCGAGCTGGAAGTGATTGTGGTCGATGACGGTTCCAGCGAAGGAGGCGCAGAGGTGGTGGCGGCGCGCTTTCCGCAGGTGCGGCTGGAGCGCACCCCGAATCGGGGGCCGAGCGCCGCGCGCGATTTAGGCACGAAATTGACCCAGGCGCCGCTGGTGCAGTATCTGGACGCGGATGATTTGCTGGAGGAAGGTAAACTCGCCGTACAGGCCGCGGCCCTTGCGCGCGAGAACGCCGATGTTGCCTACGGCGACTGGGTGCGCTTTCGCAGCACCGCAGAGGGCGCAGAAGAGGTGTTGGGTGTAGTGTCGCGCCGGCTAGGGGCGGATCCTGAGTTGGACCTATTCACCCACTTTTGGTGCCCGCCCGCTGCGTATCTGATCCGGCGGTCGATTCTGCAACGCGTGCAGTGGAGCCCGCGGCTGCCCGTGATTCAGGATGCACGGTTTATGTTGGATTGCGCCATGGCCGGCGCGCGTTTTGTGGCTTGCCCTGGCATCATGGCGCGGTACCGGGTTCACACCCGCGGGTCGGTGTCGACGCGCTCGCGGTTGGCGTTTCTGGAAGATTGTCTGCGCAATGCGGACGAAGTGGCAGACTGTTGGGCGCAGGCGAAGCGTTTGGACGGTCGGCGCCGGGCGGCCGTAGCGGATGTCGCCACCATGGTGGCGGTTGGGTCCTACGAAACAAGTCGGCTTCTGTTTACGCGCGCGGTGGACTTGCTCGAACGCATCTGCCCGGAGTACATGCCGGCGACGCCAAGCTACCGGCGTTGGCTGATGCGGGTGTGCGGGCCGGGGCGGGCGTTAGCAGTCGAGTGCCGGCTCCGCCGGTGGAAGAGAGCACTGGCTGCGCGAGACCGCGTCTGCGTCCTGCGGAACCAACCTGCGCGCTGATCGGCCCGGTTGTTTTCCTACGTTTTAGCCTAACCCTATGTGCGGCATCGCTGGGTTGGCGCCGCAGGCGCCCGCTGCGGGGTCCGCGTCGGTAACGCGGACGGCGGCCATGCTGGACCTGCAGCGCCACCGCGGGCCGGACGCCGACGGCCTGTTTGACGACGCGCACGCCGTGCTCGGGCACCGGCGGCTGGCCATCATCGACCTGTCGCCGGACGCGCGCCAGCCGATGGCGAACGAGGACGGCACGGTATGGACGGTGTTCAACGGGGAGATTTACAACTACCCGGAATTGCGGGCGGAACTGGTGCGGGCCGGGCACACGTTCCGCACGCAGTCGGACACCGAGGTGTTGGTGCACGGCTATGAACAATGGGGCGTCGACGGGCTGGTGACGCGGCTGCGCGGGATGTTCGGTTTCGCGCTCTACGACCAGAAGGCGGCGGCCGGCGGCAGGGGCGATGCCTACCTGTTCCTGGTGCGGGACCGGCTGGGAATCAAGCCGCTGTACTACCGGCGGACGGAGGACGGGCTGGCCTTCGCGTCGGAAGTGCGGGCGCTGCGCCAAGCCGGGGACGAGGTGGACCGGGAGGCGCTGGCGGGTTTTCTCGCCTTGGGTTCGATTCCGTTCCCACGGACTTGGCTGCGGCAGGTGGCGTGCCTGCCGCCCGGGCATGTGGCGGCGTATGGCCCGCGCGGGCTGGCGATCCGGCGTTATTGGGATCTGGCGTACGAGCCGGCCGAAATGGCCCGGAACGGGGAGTTGCCGCACCTGTTTGCAGATACCGTGCGGCGGCACCTGATGTCGGACGTGCCGCTGGGGGTGTTTTTGAGCGGGGGGCTGGACTCGGCGGGCGTGGCGGCGGCGGCCAGCCGGTTCCGGGACGCCGAGTTGTTCACGCTGACGGTGGTCTTCGACGAGCAGGAGTTCACCGAGGCGGCCGAGGCGCGGGCGTTCGCGGCGGCGTTCCACACCAGGCACCAGGAAGTGCGGCTGACGGACCGGGACTTTCTCGATGCGCTGCCGCAGATTCTGAGGGTGCTCGATCAGCCCACCAACGACGGGGTGAACACGTACTTCGTCTCGCGGGCGGCGCGCGCGTTGGGGTTGACGGTGGTCTTGTCGGGTCTGGGCGGCGACGAGGTGTTTCTCGGCTATCCGCATTACCGGCGGCTGGGACTGCCCGGTGGGGCGCTGCGGCGGTACGCGGAAGCGCCGGGTTGGTTGCGCCGTTGGATCGAGCGCGGCGCGGTGCGGTACGGGGCGTGGAAAGGCGAGGAACGCTTTCAGCGGTTCGCCTGGCTGCGCGAGTTTCCGCTATCGGCCGGGCTGTATCTGCTGGTGCGGGGCTTTTTCCCGCCCGAGCAAGCGGCGGCGCTGCTGGGCGTGGCGCCGGCGGAGGTGACCGAACCGGTGGCCGCGAGTTTCGCGGCGCTCGGGCAAGGGGCGGTGCCGGCAGGGGTGTTGGAAGGCGTGCATTATTTCGAAACCAAACGGTATCTGCACGACCAGTTGCTGCGGGATGCGGACGTGTTCAGCATGGCGCACTCGCTGGAGCTGCGGGTGCCGCTGCTCGACCATGCGCTGGTGGAGCGATGCTGCCGGATTCCGGCCGCGGCGCGCCTGTCGGCGGAGGTCAACAAGCCGCAATTGCTCCAGGCGGCGGGCCACCCGGCGTTGGAGGCGGCGGCGCGGCGGCCCAAGCGCGGTTTCACGTTTCCGTTCGCCGTGTGGATGCGGCGGCACAGCGAGGTGCTCGAGCAGCAGGCGCTGGCGGGGCCGGCGCTCGAGCCGGGCGCGGTGCGGGCGTGCTGGAGGCAGTTCCGCCAGGGCCGCCTGCACTGGTCGCGCGCATGGGCGACGACCGTGGTGGGGGCGCTCACGGCGGGATGAGGAGAGATTGGGGGGGCGGCCGGGCGGTTTTCGAATCGCGTGGCCGAGTTACGCGCCGCTATCGCTGGGTAGCCAGGCGGCGCGGGTGCGGGCGTCGAGAGGAGCCTCGCCGCAGCAGGCGGGAGCCCAATGGCACGGCCGGTCGGGAACCGGCCCCACGTCGGCGTTGGGCAGTAGGGGGCGCGGCGCGGGGTCGAGATGAGTGTTTCGGACGGGAGAGAAACGGTGACGGACGCTCCGCTGATTACCATCATCGTGATGTGCTACCGGACGGAGCCCTTTGTGGGCGAGTGTCTGGCAAGCATTCAGGCGCTCGAGGGCGATTATCCATTTGAGATCATTGCGATCGACGACTGCTCGCCGGACCACACGCTCGAGGAGATCCGGCGGTTCGCCGGCAATCCGCGGCTGCGCGTGGTGGCGCACGCGCGCAACACCGGCCACATTGCTGTGATCAACGAAGCCCTGGGGCTGGCGCGCGGCAAGTACATCGCGCGGATCGACTCGGATGACCGCTACCGGCCGCAATTCCTGCTCCGGACCGTACCCTTGCTGGAGCGCTATCCGGAGGTAGGCCTGGTGTACGGAGATGCCGCGATGATCGGTCCGGACGGCGTGCTGTACGCGGCGGCGAGCGACCGCCACCACGGCGGCAAAGACTTTAAAGGGCGCGAATTAGTGCCCCTGCTGCGCGAGAATTTTCTCTGCGCTCCCACGATGATCGCGCGCCGGGAAGCGTGGCTCAAGCACGTCCCCGCGCCGGCAGGGTTCGCCTTTAGCGACTGGTATTTTTCCGTGCTGATTGCCCGGGAGTGGGAATTTTATTACGTGGCCGAGGTGCTCGCCGATTACCGGGTGCATCCCGGCAACCTGCACAGCCGCACGATCCGCGACCGGAGCGAAGAACCTTGCATTTTTCAGATGCTCGACTGGGTCTATGAACGGCCCGAAAGCCGGGCGGAGTGGGAGCGGGAGAAACAGCGGGCGCGGGCCTCCGTCTACGCCAGCCACTGCTGGACGCTGGCCAACAAGTACTTCGGCTATGGCATGTACGGCGACGCGCGGCGGTGCTACTGGCGGGCGGCGCGTTTTGAGCCCCGGCGGTTGTGTTCGCCCACGCTGCTGCGGCGGCTGGCCGCCACCTACCTGGGCCGCGCGCCGTACGAAAAGGCGAAGCAGTGGTGGCGGACGGCGTTGGGGGCAACCGCACGGTCCGCGGGCGGGTCATAGCCGATGAACGTGCTGCATGTACCGTTCACCTACTATCCCGACGCCTGCGGCGGGACGGAAGTGTACGTGGCGGCGCTGGCGCGGGAGCAGCGCCGGTTGGGGATGAAGGTGGCGGTTGCGGCGCCGGGCGAGCAGGACGCGGCGTATGAGCATGAGGGCGTCCCGGTGTATCGGTTTTCCACCGGCCGGGGTGGGCTCACGCTGCGGGAATTGTACGGGGAAGGGAACGCCGAGGCGCGGGCGGGATTTGAGCGCATCGTGGAGCAAACGGCGCCCGACATCGTGCACCTGCATGCCCTGACGGCGGCGGTGTCGCTGGGGGTGGCGCGCGCGGCCAAGCGGAGGGGCGCGCGGGTGGTGTTCACCTATCACACGCCGACGGTGACCTGCCAGCGCGGCACGCTGCTGCGGTGGGGCCGCCAGGTGTGCGACGGGGTGATGGCGGTCCGGCGGTGCGCGGCCTGCGTGATGGAAGGACAGGGCGCGCCGCGGTTGGTGAGCCTGGCGCTCAGCGCGGTCCCGGAGAGGGTAGGCGAGGCGCTGGGCCGGGCGGGTCTCGCGGGCGGTTTGTGGACAGCGCTGCGGATGACGGAACTGGTGTCCCTCCGTCACCGGACCGCCCGGGCGCTGCTGGCCGAGGCGGATGGCGTCATCGCAGTCAGCGAATGGGTCCGCGACCTGCTGGTGCGCGACGGAGTTGATCCGGCGAAGATTGTCCTGAGCCGGCAGGGACTTGGTACGGTCTCGGCGGCGCCGGTGAAAGCGGAACGGCCGGCGGGCGCGCCGCTGCGGGTGATCTTCCTGGGGAGACTGAGCCGGGTCAAGGGGGTGCATCTCCTGCTGGAGGCGCTGCGGCGTGCGCCGGACCTGGCGGTGGCGCTGGATGTGTACGGCATCGTGCAGGACGAGGAAGGCCGCCGGATCGAGGCTGAGATTCGCCGGGCGGCGGACCGGCGCATCCGGCTCCTGCCGCCGGTGCCCCCCGGCGAAGTGGTCGCCACCATCGCCGGCTACGATGTGCTGGCGGCGCCCAGCCAATGGCTGGAATCCGGGCCCCTGGTGGTGTACGAGGCGTTTGCGGCGGGAGTGCCGGTGCTGGGCTCGCGGCTGGGGGGAATCACGGAGTTGGTGACGGACGGGGTGGATGGGCTCTTGGTCCCGCACGCCTCGGCGGAGGGATGGACTGCGGCCCTGCGCCGGCTGGCTGGCGAGCAAGATTTGCGGAAACGACTGCGCTGCGGGATCCGGCCGCCGCGAACGATGGAGAAGGCAGCGCAAGAAGCGAGTAGGTTGTATGAAGAAGTGCTCCGGGCGGCCGGCCCGCGGAAGGGTTTGGATGTCTCTCCTGCGAGCTGTTGAGCGTTCCGCCTACCGGGTGCGGCACAGCCGCGCGCTGGGGAATTCTGAGTGGCTGTGGCGCGTGGTGCGGCCGTTCTATGAAGGAGTAATCCAGTGGGGCGGCCGGCGCGGACTGGTGCGGAATCTCAACGGTTCGGACGTCATCCTGGTGCATCCCCGGTGGCGGCAGACGCCGGAGCACTACGAACCCGAAATTTGGCGCGTGCTGATGGACGCGGTGACGAAGGGCGATTGCGTGGTGGATGTGGGCGCTTGGATTGGCCTCCATGCGGTGGCGTTCGGAAAGCGGGTGGGACCAGAAGGAAGTGTGATCGCCTTGGAACCCGATCCGGAGAACCGGCGGCACCTGAGCGAGCATATCCGGTTAAATGGGGTAGGAGAGACGGTTACCGTACTTCCGGTGGCAGCGGGCGACCGGACGGCACTGGTGCGGTTTGCGTCGGACGGCACCAGCCAATCGCACATTGAAGCCGGGGGCGCGAGCCACGGCGGAGACAGCGCCGTGTGCGTGCCGCTGGATGAGCTCTTGCCAAGGGCCCGGGTGGCGGTGCTGAAGATCGACGTGGAAGGCTACGAGGAGAAGGTCCTGGCCGGCGCCGCGCGGCTGCTGGCAGACCCGGAGCGGCGGCCCAGGTTGATTTGCGTCGAGGTGCATCCATACGCTTGGGCGGACGCCGGGACAACGTCCGAGTCGCTGCTGGGGGCGCTGACACGCCATGGGTACGAAGTGCGGGGGACGGACGGCAGGGCAGTGAGCGCGGTTGAGCGGTACGGCCACGTGTTTGCCGTAGGCCCAGGGTGAGTTTTGACGCAGTTCCTCCACGTGCTGACCATGCGAGTGTAATAACGTGCACCCGCCCAAATTCCCTACGACGGGAGCGATTACCGTGTTGAACTTTTGGCGTGTGATGAACCTGCAGTTCAGCTCAGCGTTGGCGAGAAAAGTATTCGGCTACTACTATCGCGCAGGCCGAACCTATGTGATTCCGTTTGGCCCGCTCCGCGGTTGTCGGCTGCGATACGAGAAAATGGTGACGTTTCACGCAATGCTGGGGCTCTTGGATCGGGATATCTTCCGAGTGATGGAGCGCGTTCTGGTAAGATCCGGCTCTGTACCACGCAATGCGACTGTGGCGGATGTTGGAGCGAATATTGGAATCTATACGTTATGGTTCGCCAGGGTGATGGCGCCACGGGGTAGGGTGTATGCGTTTGAACCGGGACCGTTGGCTTTAGTGTTGTTAAAGGAGTCCGTGGCGGTAAACCGTTTGGCGAACGTAGAGATTGAGGAGCAGGCGTGCGGGGCGGAAGTCGGCCTAGCGAGCTTTCATGTTGCTGCGAACTTCCATACTTCTTCTCTTGTGACGGAGAACTGCGCACAAATGGCAGGAAGCACAGGAACGATCACGGTGCGGCAGATTACGCTGGATGCCTATTTCGCCGAAGACAGTGGACGGCCAGCCCCGGATATGATCAAGATGGATATCGAAGGCGGAGGCGTCTTCGCGTTGCCGGGTTGCGGGAAGACGGTGCGACGGAAGAGGCCTTTTATCCTGATCGAATCCCACACGCCAAAGGAAGACCGGGCCATCAGCGATCTGCTTCTCGAGCACGATTACGAGGCTTACCGGCTAACCAACCGGCAATGGGTCGGCCGGCGGGAGGAGACGCACCCGACGGCGGACGGGGTGTGGGGCACGCTGCTGCTCTGTCCACGGGAGAAAGCAGACGAGATCCGGCGGGCTTTGGGCTGAGTGCTCATGCGGGACCGCATCGTATATCTTCAATACACCAACCCGGCCGCGTATCCGCCGCTCCAACACAGTTCCCGTATCCTGGCGGACGCGGGATGGGAGGTGCTGTTTCTGGGGACGGGGGCGCGGGGGGCGGATACGCTGACGTTTCCGCCGCATGGCCGCATTCGGGAGAAGCGGCTGCGGTTCCAGCCGCCCGGCTGGCGGCAGAAGCTGCATTACCTCGGCTACTGCGGGTGGGTACTGGCGCATGTCGTCTGGTGGCGGGCAGGGTGGGTTTACGCCTCGGATCTCTGGTCGTGTCCGCCGGCGCTGCTGGCCTCCTGGTGGCCCGGGTGCGAGGTTCTTTACCATGAGCATGATTCGCCGGCGGGGGGCGGGGGATTGTTTCAACGATTCTGCCTGTGGGCGCGGCGGCGATTGGTGCAGCGGGCGGCCGTGTGCGTGCTGCCGTCCGAGGGGCGGGCGAAGGTATTTGCCGCGGCCAATTCGCCGAAGCGCGTGGAGGTGGTGTGGAACTGCCCGGCGCGCGAGGAGGTGGGGCCTCGGAAATCTTGCGGGACTTCTGAACGGCTCCTGCTGGTCTACCACGGATCGATTGGGCGGGAACGCCTGCCGCTGGCCGTTGTCAAGGCAATGGCACAAGTGGGCGAACGGATGGGCTTGCGCATCATGGGATACGAGACAGCCTCGAGCACCGGGTACTTGCGGGAAATCTACGCGACGGCTCGGGCGCTTGGCATCGAGGCCCGGGTGGAGGTCTTGGGCACAATTCCCGAGCGTTCCCACCTGCTCGTGCGGTGCTACGAGGCTGATATCGGTCTGACCTTGATGCCGCTGCGGAGCGGCGATCTCAACATGAACCACATGGCCGGCGCATCGAACAAGCCGTTCGATTACCTCAGCGGCGGCTTGGCTTTGCTGGTGTCCGATCTGCCGGAGTGGCGGGAAATGTTCGTCCAACCGGGGTACGGGTTGGCCTGCAACCCGGACGATCCCGAGAGCATCGCGGCGGCGCTGCGCTGGTTTCTGGAACACCCGGCGGAAATGCGCGCGATGGGCGAAGCCGGGCGGCAGCGCATCCTCGCCGAGTGGAACTACGAAGCGCGGTTCACAGCGATTCGTCGTCTTCTCCAAAAGCAGCCGCAGAGCGCGCTTAAGGCGTGAACAACATGCAAGTAGAGGGCTTAGGCCTTGCCGGTCGGGCGCTGCGGATGTTGCCAGCAGGGTTGCGGGGGAAGACCCGTCTGGCGAAGGCGTTGCGCTCACAGGCGAGCCGTAGAAGCAAGGCGCTGGTCAAGGATGAAGACGGGAATCAATTCCTGTTGCCGAATCTTTTAGAGCCGGTTGCACTCTCTCTTTGGATGAACGGGCGGTACGAACCGGACACCTATCAATTCCTGGTGGAGAGCCTGAGCCCGGGCGCGATGTTTGTCGATATTGGTGCGAATTTGGGCGCCTTTGCAGTTCCCATCGCACGAAGATTGGTGGCTCAAGGCGGCTCAGTTCTGGCGGTCGAAGCGTCGCCCCGGGTTCTGCCATATCTCGAACGCAATGTAGAGTTAAACCGGCTTCGCAACGTCACGATCCTGGCGTGCGCCGTCTCCGATGGCACGGAGCAAGAGGTGGAGTTCTACGAGGCGCCGCTGGAAAAGTTTGGGATGGGCTCCTGTGCGCCACAGTTCAACGCGACGCCTCTCCGCGTGCGTGCGGCGTCCGTCGACTCCATCCTGGAGGAACAGCGAATCGAACGGGTAGACGTCATGAAGGTGGATGTAGAGGGATGGGAGGCGAAGGTCTTCCACGGTGCGGCCAAGTGCCTGGCCGGACCAAAGCCACCGAAGGTCATCTTTGAGTTTTGCGACTGGGCCGAGGAGCGCGCATTTCCCGGGCGAGTGGGGCTTGCGCAAATCATCTTACGCGAACTTGGGTTTCGGCTCTGGCGTTTAGGCGACTATCGGAAGAAGCGGCCGCCGATTTCCGAACCGATCCGGCAAGGAGCGGAGATGATCGTGGCAGTTCGGGGCGGTGCGGGTGATTAGAGAAAGCACTGCGTGAAGCAGAACGCGATGCCGATCGAGAGAGAACGGGCAAAGCGGTGCGGGCTATCCGCATCGCGGGCGTTCTTTCCAAGGTAGAGGTCGGAACCCTATTCTGGCGCGACGAGGCCGCGGCAACGCATCCTCGCCGAGTGGAACTACGAAGCGCGGTTCAGGCCCGCGTTCCGGCTGATCAACGACGGTCGGGCCTGAGAGCTTAAGGCAGATGTGCTCCCGCGGTCCCCTGGTCGTCGTCACGACCCATCCGATTCAGTACCACGTGCCCGTGTATCGGGCCGTAGCCGAGCGGTTCGGCGTGCCGGTGCGGATGGTGTTTGGAGCGGACTTCAGCGTCGCCGGGTATTACGACCGGGAGTTTCAGACAAGTTTTGCGTGGGATTCCGGGTTGCTGGATCCGGAGGACGACAGCAGCGTGTTTCTGTCGAGGGTACGCGATGGGGGGCCGGGGTCGTATGAGACGGTGACCGCCGATGGGCTGGCCAAAACGCTGCGGGAGTTGCGGCCGGGCGCGATTTTGCTGAACGGATACGCTTCGCGTTTCGACCGGCAGGCGCTGTGGGCGGCGCTGCGGACGGGACGGCCGCTGTTGTTCCGCGGGGAAACGACCGATCACGCGCGCCGGCGTTCGTGGTTAGCGCGTTGGGCGCGGCGGCAAGGACTGCGCTGGTTGTACCGCCGGTTTGCGCGGGTATTGCCGATTGGACAACGTTCCTATGAGCATTACCGTGCGCTGGGAGTGTCGGCCGAGCGGCTGATTCCCTCGCCGTACTGCGTGCATACGGCCCCGTTTTCCTGCGACGAGCGAGCGCGGCGGCAACTGCGGGAGGCGACGCGGGCGCGGCTAGGGCTGAAGGATTCGGACTGGGTGACGTTGTTTTCCGGCAAGCTCAGCCGGCGCAAGGGGGTGCACGTCCTCGTGGAAGCGGCGCGCCGGCTGCCGAGCGAGCTGCGCGAGCGGTGGGTGGGACTGTTTCTGGGCGCCGGCCAGGAACGGGAAACACTGGAGGCCAGGGCCGCCGCCCCGCCGGCCGTGCGGACGCAGTTTCTCGGTTTTCAAAACCAAACCCAACTTAGCCCGTACTATCACGCGGCGGATCTGTTGGCGCTGCCAAGTCTGGAGATGGAAACGTGGGGACTGGTAGTGAATGAGGCGCTGCATCACGGGTTACCGGTGGTGGTCTCAGACGCGGTGGGATGCGCGCCGGACCTGGTCGAGCCGGGCGGGACAGGGGAGGTCGCGGAGGCGGGCTCGGTGGAGGATCTGGCGCGGGCGCTGGCGGCGGTGCACTTGCGGGGCCGGGAGGAGCGGGTGCGGGAGGCATGCCGCGCGCGGGTCGGCGCATATACGGTGGAACGCGCCGCTGAGGGAATTGCGCGCGCGTATGCGCAGGTGGTGGCATGAACGAGGCAGACCGTCAGCAGCCGCCCCGGTTGCTCCTGATCGGTAATGACCAGCCGGAGCATATAGGCGCGCACCTGCGCGAGGCGGCGCGCGAGCTGAACATCGCGCTGACGTTCCTCAACGTGACGGATGCGAACGGCAGATGGTGGTGGAACCGGAAGTTTCATTGGTGGTTTCGCGGCCGGCGGCCGGCGCGGCTGAAAGCTTTCAGCGCCGCAGTGGTGGAAGAGTGCCGCCGGCGAAAGCCGCGCTGGTTGCTGACGACGGGAATCGCGCCCGTAGAGCAAACCGCTCTGCATGCCATCGGCGGTCTGGGCGTGCAGCGGCTCAACTATCTCACCGATGACCCGTGGAATCCCGCGCACCGCGCGCCGTGGTTTCTGGCGGCGCTGCCGCACTATGATGCGGTCTTTTCGCCGCGGCGGGCGAACGTGGAAGAGCTCCGGGCGGCGGCTTGTCGGCAGGTAGAGTACCTGCCGTTCGCCTATGCGCCGGAGGTGCACTATCCGGAGGTGGGAGACGACGAAGAGGGGGCCGAGGTAGTATTCGCCGGGGGCGGAGATGCGGACCGCGCGCCGTACATCGGCGCGCTGCGGGATGCCGGGATCAAGGTGGCGCTGTTTGGAGGGTACTGGAACCGCTACCGGCAGACGCGAGGTTTGAGCCGGGGCCTGCTGCCCCCAGACCGGCTCCGCCGGGCGATTGCGGCCAGCAAGATCGCCTTGTGCCTGGTCCGCCGGGCGAACCGGGACGGGCATGTCATGCGCACGTTCGAGATCCCGGCGATTGGGACGTGCATGCTGACCGAGGATACGGCGGAGCACCGCGAGATCTTCGGCCAAGACGGCGAAGCGGTGCGTTACTTCCGCACGGTGGAGGAGATGGTCGAGCGGGCCCGGTGGCTGCTCGCGCACGACGAAGAGCGGAAGCGTCTGGCGGCGGCCGCGCACCGGCTGATTACCGGCGGCGGGCACCGCTACCAGGACCGGCTTCAGCAAATGTTGAAGGTGGCCTTGTGATGAAGATCGCGATTGTCGTCCACGGGCGGTTTCATGGCTTTGATTTGGCGCGGGCGTTGATCAAGCGCGGCCATGAGGTGACCGTGTTCACCAACTATCCAAAGCGGGCGGCCCGGAAGTTTGGTCTACCAGACGAGAGGATCCGGAGTTTCTGGCTGCACGGGGTGGTCAGCCGGGTGCTGCACCGGGTGGGGCGGGCGATTCCCCGGCTGTGTTTCGACGCGTTTGTTCACCGCATGTTCGGCCGCTGGGCGGCGGGCAGGACCAGCCGGGAAACGTGGGACGTAATTTACGCATTTTCCGGCGTTGCCGAGGAGATCTTGCGCCGGAAGCCGCAAGCGGCCCGGCAGCGGTGGGTGGTGCGCGGTTCCGCTCACATCTTCACCCAGGACCGCTTGCTTGCTGAAGAAGAGCGCCGTGCCGGTGCTGCCATCGAACGCCCGAGCCAGTGGATGCTCCGCCGCGAGCAGCGCGAGTATCAACTCGCCGACCGGATCGTCACCCTTTCCAGTTTTTCCCGTAATACTTTCCTCGAACACGGTCTACCGCCCGAAAAGGTTTTATTGATCCCCTCTGGCGTCGATTTCGACGCCTTCCGCCCCACCGGCGAAATCGTGACCGCCCGCTGGCGGCGCATTCGCCGGCGGGAACCGTTACGGGTGCTGTTCACTGGCACCGTTTCCTTACAGAAGGGTATCTTCGACCTCGTTGAAGTGATTGAACGCGCCGATCCGCGCCATTTTCAATTCCGCTTTGTCAGCAATGTCACTCCCGATGCCGCGGCGCTCCTCGAACGGGTCGCCGGCCGCATCGAACTGGGGGGGAGATTGGCGGAGCGGGAATTGCCGCGGAGGTATGAAGAAGCCGACCTGTTTGTCTTCCCGACAATTCAAGACGGGTTCGCCGCAGTGCTGGCGCAGGCGCACGCAAATGCGCTGCCCATCATCGCGACGACCAACTGCGCCGCGCCGGACCTGATCGAAGAGGGCAAGACGGGCTGGGTCGTGCCGATCCGGCAGCCCGCGGCCATTGTCGAACGGCTGCGCTGGTGTCACGAACACCGGGAGGAACTGGCGGCGATGGTGGAACGAATCTACCACGAGTTCCGGCCGCGTACGTGGGATGACATGGCGGCGGACTTCGAACGCCACCTGGCGGCGGAGGCAGAGGCACGCTAGGGCCCCCATGGAGGCGCGGAGCGATTTCTATCCCTACCTAGCGGTGTGGGCGGCCCTGATCGCGGGGCTGGTGGGGTACATGTGGCGCTCCCGGCGGGGCAGCGCGGGCCTAGTGCTGGGCTATGTCTTCCAGTTGTGGATGTATTACTGGGTCGGCGGATTGATTCATAGTTTTCCGTGGTCGGAGCTGCCGCAGAGCGACTTGGTGTTCCTGGGATTCCAACAGGCGACGTGGGCGCTGCTGGCGTTTCTGGCGGGGGCGGCGCTGGCCCGGGGGATCTTTCGGCGCCAGGCGGACAGGTTGGGGCGGCTGCGCTACGAGGCGGACCCAAAGCTGCCGCGCGCGTACATGTTCAGCGGAGTGTTTTCCTACTTCGTGCTGTTGCCGACGCTGGGGCGGCTGCCCAGCTTGAATGCGCTGACGGCCGTCGGCCAGCAGTTGATCGTGGTGGGTTTCGCGCTGCAATGCTGGCTGGCGTGGCAGCGCGGGAAGCTTCCCGTGTTGGCGCGGCAGCTCGGCTATCTGGCGTTGCTGCCCGCGGTCACGGTGCTTGGCCAGGGGTTTCTGGGTTACGGGGTGATGGCGGCGTCGACCGTGCTGATTTTTGTGGCGCAGTTTTTCCGGCCGCGCTGGGCGCTGATCGCCACCGGGTCGGTGGCGGCGTACGTGGGACTTTCGTTTTACATCGCCTACATGGCGCACCGGACGGAGTTGCGGGCCAGCGTGTGGGGCGGAGAGGAGCTGTCGTCGCGGGTGGACCGGCTCAAGGAGATGCTGGCTTCGGTCGAGCCGTTCGATTTTCAAAACCCGGTACACCTGGAAACTGTGGATGGGCGGGTCAATCAGGCGGGGCTGGTCGGCGCGGCGGTGTGGCACCTTTCGGCGACGGGCGATTATGCGCACGGGAGCACGGTTTGGGACGCGCTGATTGGCGTGATCCCCCGCATCATCTGGCTCGACAAGCTGATAGTGGCGGGCAGCATGGGTTACGCCAGCCGGTTTACCGGCATGACCTTTGCGGAAGGCACTAGCGTGGGCATGGGGCAGGTGATGGAGTTTTATGGCAATTTCGGCGAGGCGGGCGTCTGGATCGGATTTTTTGCTTACGGCGTGCTGGTGGGAGCGCTGGATCTGCTGGCGGTGGCGCGCCTGGCGGCGGGGGACTGGCAAGGATTTGCGTACCGGTTTCTGGTGGGGATCGCGTTTTTGAACGCCTCCGGCTCGCTGTTTGAGGTAAGCACGTCGGCGGCGGCGGGCGCGGTGCTCATGCGGATTGTCAACACGGTGCTCCACAAGTACCAGCGGATGCGGGAGAGACACCGGCAGGCGGCGCTGGCGCCGCCGGTGTCCGGGTAATGGCGGTGCTGCTGCTGACCCCGTGTCTGCACGAGGCGGCCTTCGGCGGGGTACAGAAGGCCGGACAGGTGGCCTGGGAGGGATTGCGGGCGCCGCGGCAGATGGTATCGTACGGAAAAGCGTGCACGTTGCCGGGGCGGGCGAGCGAATCCGAGCGATGTTTTTCATCCAAGTGGCGAGCCGCGCTGGGGGCGGCGGCATGGCGCGGGCGGTATCCGGTGACATTGATCTGGCATATCGGGCTGCTAAAGGCGCTGCCGCTGGTCCAGACGCGGGGCAGCCGGGTGGCGCTGTTTTTGCATGGCATCGAGTGCTGGCAGCGCTTCCACGCGTGGATGCAGGCGCTGCTTGGCCGTGTGGATTTGTTCCTGAGCAACAGCGAGTACACGTGGCGGCGGTTTGTGGAGTGCAATCCGCGCTGGCGGGAGGCGGCGCACCGGACGGTGTCGCTGGGGATCGAGGAGCCGGCCAGGACGGCGCCCGCGCCGGGGGCGACGCCGGCGGCGCTGATCACGGGACGGATGGAGCGGCGGGAGGATTACAAAGGTCATCGCCAATTGATCGCGGCGTGGCCGGAGGTGGTGCGGCGTGTGCCGGCAGCGGAGCTATGGATCGTCGGCGATGGCGATCTGCGTCCCGAGTTGGAGCGGCTGGCCGGCCGCGGCGTGCGATTCTTTGGCGCTGTGCCGGATGCCGACAAGGAACGGCTGTTAGCGGCGGCGCGCTGCCTGGCGATGCCGAGCCGGGGGGAAGGATTCGGGCTGGTTTACCTGGAAGCGATGCGTTTCGGCCGGCCGTGCCTGGTGAGCGATGCCGACGCCGGACGGGAGGTGATTGCGCCGCCGGAGGCGGGCCTGGCGGTGAATCCGGACGACCGGGCGGCGCTGGCCGATGCCCTCGTCCGGCTGCTGATGCCAGGAGCGGCATGGGATGCCTGGTCGGCGCGAGCCCGCCAACGGTATGAAAGGCACTTTACCGCCGCGCACTATCAGACCCGTTTGCGGGACGCGCTGACAAGCCTCGGCTCTGCATGAAGGTGTTGCACGTGATTCCCTCGTTGGGTCCGCTGCGCGGCGGACCGAGTTTTGTGCTGCCGGTGGTGGCGGAAGGGTTGGCTGCACGGGGGATGACCGTAGAGGTGGCGGCGACGGACGACAACGGAGCGGAGGAGCGGCTGCCGGTGCCGCTCGGCCAACCGCTGCGGCAACGGGGCGTGACGTACTGGTATTTCCCCCGGCAGACGCGTTTTTATCTGGCCTCGCTGCCGCTGACGCGGTGGCTGTGGCGGAACATGCGTGCTTATTCGCTGGTGCATATTCACGCCTTGTTTTCCTACGCGTCGAACGCGGCGGCGTGGATCGCACGGGCGCGGGGTGTGCCTTATATCATCCGGCCGCTGGGGCTGCTGAATCGCTACGGGATGGAACGGCGACGGCCGTGGCTGAAAGCCGCGTCTTTCCGGTTGTGCGAGCGGCCCTTGCTGGAACATGCGGCCGCGGTGCAGTACACTACGGAACAGGAGCGGGCCGAGGCGGAGGCGCTGGGGTTCGCGGCGCGGCCGGTGATTATTCCGAACCCGGTGGACGCCCCAGTCGCGGCCGAACCGGGCCGTTTTCGCGCCCGGCATCCCGCAATCCAGGGCAAGCTACTGGTGCTGTTTCTGTCGCGAATCGATGAGAAGAAAGGCCTGGACTTGTTGATTCCGGCATTCGCACAACTGCGCTGCCAGGCGCCGGAGGCGCGGTTGGCGATCGCCGGCAGCGGGCCGGAAACGCTGGTCGGCCGGCTGAAACAACAGGCGGCCGACCTCGGCGTGGCCAGGCAGGTGCTGTGGCTGGGCTTCGTAGAGGGCCAGGCAAAGGCCGAACTGCTGCGGGACGCGGACATCTTCGTGCTGCCCTCGTATTCGGAGAACTTCGGGGTGGCGGTGGTGGAGGCGATGCAGCAGGGGATCCCGGTGGTGGTTTCCGACCAGGTGGGGCTCCACCGGGAAATCGCGGCGCACCAAGCTGGGTTGGTGACGCCTTGCGAGGTAGGGGCGCTGAGCGAAACCTTGATCCGCCTGGCGCTCCAGCCGGACACGCGCGGCATGCTGGCGGAGCGCGGCCGGGCATTCGCCATGCGGTTTGCCACTGCGGAGGTTTGCGCCAAGCTGCAAGAACTTTATCAGCGGGTGGCGGCATGAGCCCGCTCCCGCGCCCGTATGTCCTCACCGAGAGCCTCGGCCCTGGGGTTTCGCACTGCGCGCCGCTGGGCTCCGGACTGGCGCGCCCGGGGCCTCTTTGAGATTGGGCTTTTACAATGATCGCAACCACGAACAATGAGTTCGCCAACCGGGAGAAGGACGCGCGCGACCCTTCCAAACGAGTCCTCGTATTGACGATCTGGTTTGGCGCTCTCCTGCTCGCCGCATACGGGCCGACACTCTATGCCCTGATGGTGGAGTCCTTAGAGAATCCGGACTTCAGCCATGTGGTCTTTGCCCCGCTGGTCGCCGGGTATATCACCTGGACGATGCGGGGGCAATTGTTGGCGCAGCGGGCGCAGGGCAGCAACTTGGGGCTGGTTCTGGTGTTCGCCGGCCTTTTGATGCTCTGCATCGGACCGCCGAGCTTGGCCACTTTCACATTTGTGAAGCGATTCGGATTTTTGTTCTCCCTGATAGGGACCATTCTCTTCCTGGGTGGATTTGTCGTTTTGCGCATGCTCGCGTATCCGCTGCTGTTGCTTATTCTGATGATTCCCCTGCCTTCTTTTGTATACGACCGGCTCACTCTGCCGCTCCAACTGCTGGCGAGCCAACTGTCCGAGATTACCTTGGAATGGCTGGGTTTTTCCGTGCTGCGCGAGGGTAATGTGTTGCATATGCGGTCGCAGGTGGTGTCCGTCGTCGAAGCTTGCAGCGGTTTACGTTCTCTCTATGCACTGGTATTCCTGACGCTTGCGTATGCTTTTTTCGTCACGGGAAGCGCGGTGCAACGGACGATCCTGATCAGCGCAGCGATTCCCGTCGCCATTGTGGCCAATGCGGGACGGGTCACGACCACGGCCATCCTGGGCGAATACGCACCGCAGTACACCCACGGGATTTATCACGATATGCTGGGTTGGAGTGTCTTCGTCTTTGGGTTTCTGCTGTTGTTGTTGATTCACCGGATCATGAACTGGTTGGCGAGGATGCGGTCATGAGGCGGCACGCGGTGGCGATTCTGAGCGCGATTTTGATGGCACAGGTGGCGTTGTATTATGGCGTATCGTGGCGCGAAGTGCGTCCGGAAATCCGGTCTTGGAAGGAGTTTCCGGCGGAGATCGGTGAGTGGCGGTTAGCAACGGAACGGACGATGGAGCCGTCGGCTTTTGCCGAGCTGTCGCCGGACGAGTATTTCGAACGCGAGTACACCAGTTTGTCCGGTTCACGTCTCAGCCTGCTGGTGCTCTACTACCGGACCCAACGCCGGGGCGTTCTGCCGCATTCTCCGCAAAGCTGTCTTCCGGGCAGCGGATGGAGACAGGTTTCTCTTGACACCATTCCTTTTGCACCGCATGCAGGTAGCCAAGAGTCCCGACTTACGCGCTACGTGGTCGAAAGAGGCGGCACACAATCGTTGGTCCTTTTCTGGTTTCAGTCGCCTCGCGGTGCGGCTCCCACGCTGTATGGAGCTCAATTTCAGTCCATTCCGGGGTTGCTGTTCCACGGGCGCAGCGATCTGGCGTTTGTGCGGGTGGTGGTCCCGGTCACCAGCGCGGGCCGCGAGGCGGTCGAGCGGACAGGACGGGAATTCGTCGAGTCTATACAGACGTTGATTCGAGACTGGATGCAGCCGGTATGACGACAGCAGCGGAGCCCGGGTACGGGCGCGGTCCGGAAGTTCCGCGCCCCTTGCCCGGCGTGGACGAAAACAATCAGCGGACGACAACCGTTACCGGGTTCCCGCCGGCATAAGAAAGCCAGAACGCGCCATCGCGGTACACCATGGGGGCGCTTGCCTGGGTGAAACCGGGAAGAACTACGCGGCGTTCCCCGGCGGGCCCATGGGCGGTGACGGTGGCCCGGCCATTTTGAATGACAACCTCCAGCGGTCCGCCGCTGATTTCGACTCCGTAAGCGGCCGCCGGCGCGGCCTCAGTGGTGGTTACAATGGTCCGGGTAGCGCTCCGAAAAGCAAAGTGGCGCTCCCCAACAATCGTTTCCTCCCCGCCCGCGCGGATGACCACGTCCGAGTTGTTCTGCGTAACGCTCAAGTCCGCCCGAGGCGCGGTCTTCGGGTAAGGCAGCAGAAGAACGCGGAAGGGCCCGGTTCCTCTCAGCCGCAGGATATGCTGAGTCTCGGAAAACGTTCTGCCGTTGGCCTTCCTAAATTCGTTCTGCTCGTTGTTGGGATGCCAGGTGTGCCCCCAATTTCCGAGAAGCGCTTGCTGGCTTCCCAAAGAGAACGTATAAAGATCCCAATCCGCTGTCCATTGACCGGTGAAACGAAACCGGTTGAGACTGCCCAGCGCAAACGGCGCGCCTGCGGAGGGATATTCCTTCCGGGTCCCATAATGATCGTATAGACGCGCGATGGGGGTCATGAGCCCCGCCGGCGTTTCGACCGCGCCTTGAGCCATGAGGTTCAGCGAGAAGACCTTGCTGGCGGCTGCGTCGGGTCCGGCGAAGCGGTCGGAGATCGCGATGACCGGATAAACAGGGTTGGCGTGGATGAGTTGCAGCGTGCGCGTCCAGAGGGTCCCATTCGCGGTCTGGAAGGTGGCGGAGGATACAGAGCTCGTCTGGAACGCCCCAAAAACGTTCACTCCGAGCGACCTCCAGGGCGAGGATCCGGTGTTGGTCGACAGGCCGTCGGCATTCCAGGACGCGCCAATCGAGGATTCCGGAAGCACCATACTGTGCGCATATGCGCCGGCGGCCTGCGGAGAGTACATGCTGCCCCAATCCACAGACAGCGGCGAGCCGAGCGCATATAAGGAGACGCTTCCATGGTCGGCATGGCGGTGGTCGGAATAATGGTCTCCGTTGATGAACCACGCGGCCGATTCGTTCGGCGTGCCAAACGCACTGCGGAGGACCGAATGCCAACCCGGAAACGTTGCGCTTGTCAGGTTCAGCGGGGCGCTCGGCAGCGAGTCGTCGATCTTGACAATCGTTGTGCCGTGGAAGCCGGAGTGTGGCTTGCCGGACTCAATCCAGGCGCGCATGAGGCGCGCGCTCAGCGCGGGATCGATGCCCGCGAACGCCGTGGCCATCTGCCCGTAGAGTTCAGAGGACTGCGTGGAGCCGTCTCCGAGGGAAACCATTTTCCGCACCCCGCCGAAGCGGACTTCCGGCGGCGTCAGAAAGTTCAGATAGAATTCAGCGAACTTCCGGATGCGGTCCTCCGTTTGAAACAGATCGGACGCCGTGTTGATCTGGAGTTGCTGAAGCGTGCTGAGCAGCGGGCCCATGGAAGCGCCGGCGTAGTGCGGCGATCCCCGCTGGGCGCCGAACTCGTTGATTTCTGCCCGCAAATTTCCGCTAACCGACTGGCTGACCAGATTCGCGCGGGTAGCCATCATCGGATGGTCGGCGAGCATGAGTGTATACATCTCGCGGTACTGCGTCTGCTGTACAGGCATGTTCGCCGTGCCCAGATTCAGGCCGTGACCGTCAAACAGTGGCACGATATCGTCATCCCACAAGGCGGCGCCGAAGAGGACCATCACGGCATAAAGCCGCCGCTTCTCCTCTTCGGAGATCGTATTCCCTAGCAGGAGGTCGTTGAGCGCGATCGCCCGCCGGCTCATCTCGAGGCCGGCATGCCAATAGGTGTATCCAGAGTGATAGATGCCGCCAAGGTTGACCCATGCATCCAGCATTTTGCGGGCGCATTCCCTCACCTCGGCAGCTACCTCAGCGGCTTTTGCACCGCTGGAGTCCCGCCAGCTATCGAGGAGCGTGCGGGCTGTTGGTTCAGCGCTGTACAGATATTGGTAGTAGGCGTTATCGCTCCTGACGCGATCGATAATGCGTTGCAGCGCCACCTTGGTGATATAGAGCGGTTTGTTTCCGCCGGAAGGTTCCCGGTAGGTGGTGTCGAGGGCCGCGATTTTCGTGAGATTGACGCCGCCGTGGATGTTCATCTGGCGGTTGATGTTCTGAATCTGGTACGGATCGCCCAGATCTTCGTCCTTGGTGCCGACAAAGATGCCCCAGTGCATGCGCGAGGTTCGAAAAGCCGATGAGTCCGCAGCCCTGCGGCCCGTTTGAAAAGTAAAACCTGCCCGATGCGATCCACCTGCCGAAGCTGGGTGGATGAAGACGCCGGGACCCGTGTCCGCCACACCAATGGCTCGGGATGCCCGTCCTGCGAACACGCCCACCACCGGGGAACTTGCGGCGGCTGCCTTGTTGTACAGCATCCAGTACCAGCCAGTGTTTGAGCTCCATGGATCCCACGCCGCCATTCGTTTCAGCAGGCTGTCATTGGTGGTGTAGCTGGCATCGAGCGGCTGGGTGTAGGAGAAATCCCTAAATGCGTCCATGTTTGGGCGTTCGTCGGCTGGGCGGTATTGCCTCCCGTCCGCTTCGTAGCCCCAAGCCACGCGGCTGGCGTTATGCCCTTGGTACCTGCCTTGGTCCGGGCGCACGGCGCTGTAAATATCGACATGGTAGGCGAGATCCATGTCGGTATGGTCTTCGATGAGGATGGACGGCTGGCCGGCGTCCAGCGTAATGGTAGAACGATAAAACCCATCCCCAGCCTCGATGGTGCAGGGCGCCGCGGAAAAACCAAGCGTGGTACAGGCCCGCGTCTCGGTGAAGGTTCTGGCGGGGCGGTTGTACGAGTAAAGCACCTCGGCAGTTACGCGCAACGGTCCAGCATCCACGATACGGGTTTCGACAGCCCTCCCATTGAGCACCCGGCCGTTAAAAGGCCCATAACCGTCACGCCAAGTCAGATTCTCTCCCGCGCCGGAAATCCAGTTGCCATCGCGCGAGCGAATGCCCTGGATGGGGGCCTTTCTGGTTTCGAGCACGGTAATCACGCCGCCCGTGCCCGTGCAGTTGACGCCGGAAACATTCGCAACCTTCACCGTCGTCGCGGAGGGACTCCACACGCTCGTCGATCCCTCCCGCACTTGGGTATTCATGCCATTCAAATACGAGCAAGCGCCACTGATGCCGCTGAGGGTCACAGGAAGTTTTGCCGACGGCAAAGCCGCATCTGCTACGACGGTCTCAAGGTGGTGATCGGCAGCAGTGGTGATGGTGGCAACGCCGTTCGCCACCGAGACACTGGCGATGGGAACCGTTCGCCTTTGGCCGTTTGCCCGGAACACCCGGACCCCAGTAATTCCATTGGAAATTTCGAAGAAGTCGGATTGGGTCGAAACTTGCACCCCCCTGCTGAACGACGCCGGCGCTCTTCCCGAGTACAGGGTCCAAGAGAGGGTCTGCCGGGCGAGCAGGGCCGTCTCCACCGCGATCTTCCCGTTGCTCAGCCGTTGATAGGGAACTTCGTTCCCGTCGGGCCCGATCATGAACGAGCGGCTAGGATCCATCGCTCCGTTGAAATCGAACTCGACGATCTGCCGCGGATGGTTAACGCCAAATTCCTCCCGCAAGGTGAACTTTTGCAGGAAGGTCTGCGCCCCGCTGACCGATGCCGCCAGCGTGACCAAAGCTACTGCTTTTACCGTGTTGTTCGCCACGCTGGTCGCCACCACTTGAACGGTTTGATTTGCACTAATGGCGCTAGGGGCATTATAAACCGCGGTGTTCCCGCTCGAAGACAAAGTTCCAACCGCCGGGCTGAGACTCCAGACCACAGCCGTGTTCGGAGAGCCGCTTACTATAGCCGTAAACGTCTGAGTCTGACTCTGGCTGAGCGTGGCCGTAGTAGGCGTGAGGTTGACGCTCACGGTTTGCGTAGCCGGTTGCACAGTGACGATCGCCGTTGCCGATTTGGTGGAATCGGCAACGCTCCTGGCGATGACCGAAACGGTCTGCTGACTGGTCACCGACGACGGCGCTACGTAGAGCCCGTTGGTAGTGATGCTGCCGACCGCCGGGCTGAGGCTCCAGGTCACTGCCGTGTTCGTCGTTCCCGTCACGGAGGCCGAAAATTGTTGAGACTGGGCGGGTTGTAGCGTGGACGTGGCGGGGGTGACAGTAACCGAGATCGCCGGAGCGGATGGCTGGAGGGTGACGATCGCCGTTGCCGATTTGGTGGAATCGGCAACGCTCCTGGCGATGGCCGAAACTGTCTGTTGACTGGTCACCGACGACGGCGCTACGTAAAGTCCGTTGGTGGTGATACTGCCGACCGTCGGGCTGAGGCTCCAGGTCACTGCCGTGTTCGTCGTTCCCGTCACGGAGGCCGAAAATTGTTGAGATTGGCCGGGTTGTAGCGTGGACGTGGCCGGGGTGACGGTAACCGAGATCGCCGGGGCGGATGGCTGGAGGGTGACGATTGCGGTTGCCGATTTGTTGGGATCGGCAACGCTCCTGGCAATGACCGAAACTGTCTGTTGACTGGTCACCGACGACGGCGCTACGTAGAGCCCATTGGTGGTGATGCTGCCGACCGCCGGGCTGAGGCTCCAGGTCACTGCCGTGTTCGTCGTTCCCGTCACGGAGGCCGAAAATTGTGGAGATTGGCCGGGTTGTAGCGTGGACGTGGCCGGGGTGACGGTCACGGAAACAGGCGTGGAAGACGCCTGGAGGTTGACGATCGCCGACGCGGACTGACTGGGATCAGCGACGCTGGTTGCCCGAATCGTAATGCTTTGGTTTGCAGAGATGGTCGCTGGTGCCGTGTAAAGGCCGGAGGCGGAAAGAGTTCCGAGCAACGGGCTCATGCTCCAAGCGACCCTGTTGCCGTTGGCGCCCGTCACGGTCGCAGAAAACTGCTGAGACTGGCCGCCTTGTAAAGTCGCCACCGTCGGGGAGATTCCCACTTCGACCGCAGGCATGACCCTCAAGCTCGCACTGGCCTGGGCTTTCGGGTCCTCGACACTCACCGCCACCACATTTAGCGATGTCGAGACCGTCACCGATGCGGGCGGGGTGTACAGGCCCGCTGGCGAAATCGTGCCAATGGCAGGGTTCAGTGTCCAGGTGACCGCTTTGTTGGTCGCGCCCGTCACCGTAGCAGTGTACTGAAGCGTTTGATTCGCTCGAATTGCTGCGTTTTGCGGGGTTAGGGAAAGCGTTGCGCCGAACGCTGACCCGCCAACCCAAACGATGAGGAACCAACTTAAGGTTAAGAGCTTTTTAGGAGTAGAAAAGGCCATTGGGGACTCCGCAAACGGAACAAACTTCATCTGTCTGCTCGGAAAGATCGGACACGGCTCAGAAGTTCCGTAGCGATTCAGATCGTTTTGGGGGTGCGGTAAGAGAAAAAAACACAATGTACCAGTACATGCCTTACGTATGGTACTAATTGGCCTACAGGCAGCCAGAATAAGGGTTGCAGGAGGTTTACGATAGGAAGGTAGACTCCCGATGGCACCGCCGCAGGCAAACGACCCTGTAGGCGATTGATTTATGTGCAGATTTTCTCCCTCTGGCCGGATGCGGCGGCTACCGCGCACCTGCGGCGAGGCCGCAGCCGAAACGTGATGGCGCAGGAGCTTCACCTGGGGTTCGGGTGCGGTCCAGTAGCGTGTGAACTTGGCACCACAGCGCCAGGGTCTGCACGGTTGCTTGCCGAGGGAATTGTCCCGCGCGGGACACCGCTTATTTTGCAGCGGTTCGCCGGGTACAACCCCTTCGAGACTGTTAGAGGCGCTGACGCGCCATGAAGCAGAAGCCTTGGGGATTGCTGGCATGGGCCGTGTTGGCCCTTCCGGCGGGAGCGCAACCGGCCGCTCCGTCCAGGGAAAACGTCGATGCCTGTCTAAAAGGGCTGCCGAGTTGCAACTTGTCGCTGCTGACAGCAGCAGAACTGGCGCAGGCCTCGGCGGCGGCAAAGCGACGCAACTACGACAAGTGCTTGGATGGGTCGCCCGCCTGCGATCCGGTCCCCCTGACAAAAGAAGAACTTGCCACGGTGCAGCAGCGCCTGAAGCAGCGCAACTTGGACCGGTGCCTGAACGGAGCGGCGACGTGCGACCCGCTGCTGTTGAGTACACAGGAAGCGGCGCAGGTACGGACGCAACGGTTGCGGCGCAACCTGGACCGGTGCTTGGCGGGGTCGCCTCAATGTGACCCGCTGCTGTTGAATCAGGACGAACTGCGGCGGGTGCAAACTCTGGTTCGACGGAAGAACTTTGAGCACTGCCAGGAGGGGATGAATACCTGTGACCCTACCTTGCTGACGCCAGAGGAGTTGCAAGTGGTCCGGACAGGGCTGAAACGCCGTAATTTGAACCGCTGTCTGAACGGGTTTTCAACATGCGATCCGCTGCTGCTGGAAGAATCCGAGGTGATCGCGGTCCGGGCAGCGGCAAAGCGCCGGAATTATGAAAAATGCCTGGCGGGTTCCGCAACGTGTGATCCACTCCAACTGACGGCGCCGGAATCGGCGGCGGCCGCGGCCGCGTACCGGGATCGCAACCGGACGCGCTTGCGGCAAAACGTACGGACACGATGAAGCCCAGCCGCAGGTTCGGAGACCCTGGGGCAAAGATCTCCTTTTCTAAGTGGGCGGCGGCATGAACTTGTCGGTCGTCATTCTGACCTACAACGAAGAGGCGAATGTGGGGCGGTGCCTTACGAGTCTGGAACCGTTGCGGGCTCCGATCTTCGTAGTCGATTCCGGTAGTACGGACGGGACGGCGGTGATCGCCCGCAAAGCTGGCTGCACCGTGGTGACGCATCCGTTTGCCACACACGCCCAGCAATGGGCGTGGGCGCTCGAACACTTGCCCCTTCAGACGGACTGGGTTCTGGCGCTGGACGCCGACCAGGCGCTGACGCCAGAGTTGGCGGCCGAACTCCGGGACTTGGATCCCGAACCCGCTCTGGAAGGCTTTTATCTCAGGCGCCGGCAAGTGTTTCGGGGCCGCTGGATCCGGCACGGCGCCTACTACCCCAAGTACCTGCTGAAACTGTTCCGGCGCCAATGTGTCTATTTCGACGCGCACGACTTGCTGGACCATCACTTCTACGTCTCCGGCCCGACGCGCCGTCTGGGGCACGATCTGGTTGAGGCGAACGTTAAGGAAAACGATATTTGTTTCTGGACGGAAAAACATACGCGTTACGCAGCCTTGGTGGCGCGGGAGGAATTGTGCCGCCTGGCCGCGCCGACGCCCGATCCGCTGCGTGCGACGCTCGCGGGCAATCCGGACCAACGGACGCTCTGGCTGAAACAGCGGTGGCGAAAGCTGCCGCTCTACGTACGCCCGTTTTTGTACTTTGTTTACCGATATTTCTTCCGTCTCGGCTTTATGGACGGCAAAGAAGGTTTTATTTTTCATTTTTTGCACTCATTCTGGTTCCGCCTGCTCGTCGATATCAAGCGGGAAGAATTAAGCCGTGGCACGGAATCACTGAGTCCTAGTTCCGGCCAGCCGCGGGGCTGAATAAGAGACGGCACATGACACATATTCTGGGACTGAACGCCTACCATGGAGACGCTTCCGCCGCCGTGTTGGCGAACGGCCGCCTGGCGGCCGCCGTCGAAGAAGAGCGCCTGAACCGCATCAAACACTGGGCTGGGCTTCCGGTGCTGGCCGCCCAAAGCTGCCTCGAGATGGCGGGGGCGGACCGGGTTTCCCACATCGGCGTCTCCCGCAATCCCAAGGCCCACCTGGCCGATAAACTCCGGCGGATCGTCACCAGTCCGTCGCTGTGGATGCAGGCGGCTGGCCGGGCGGTCAACAGCATTGAGATCGCCAAGCTGAAGCAAAAACTAATCGCGGCCGGAGTCCAGGGCCTCGAGGACGCGGAACTGCATTTTGTCGAGCACCACCGCGCGCACCTGGCGAGCGCCTTCTTTGCGTCCCCTTTCGAGGAAGCCGCCGTGATCTCGGTCGACGGCTTTGGGGACTTCTCTTCGGTGATGTGGGGGATCGGCCGCGGCAACCGGCTGGACATTAAAGGCTGGGTGCAGTTCCCGCACTCGCTGGGATTGTTCTATACCGCCTTCACGCAACTGCTAGGCTTTCCTCATTACGGCGACGAATACAAGATGATGGGCCTGAGCGCGTATGGCGAGCCGACCTTTGTCAAACAACTCCGTGACGTAGTCCGGGCGGAACAGGACCAGATCCGCTTAAACCTCGATTATTTCCGCCACCATACCGAAGGAGTGGAGATGACTTGGGCGGGCGGCAAACCGGAGTTGGGCAACGTCTATTCGCCGCGGCTGGCCGAAGCGTTCGGGCCGCCACGGGCGCCGCGCACCGAACTCACTCAGCGCCATCGGGACCTGGCCGCCTCGGCCCAGGCGGTGCTCGAGGAGTGTTATTTCACCCTGCTCAACTACGTCCAGAAACAGACCGGCCAGAAAGCGGTCTGCCTGGCCGGCGGCGTGGCGTTGAACTGCGTGGCCAACGGAATGATCTTCGAGCGGACGGATTTCCGCGACGTGTATGTACAGCCCGCCGCGCACGACGCCGGCACGTCGATCGGCGCCGCCCTCTATGTCTGGCATCAGGAACTGGGCAAGCCGCGCGATTATGTGATGCGGCACGTCTACTACGGCCACCAGCATGACGACGCCGAAATCCGCCGCGCGCTCGAGGAAGCCGGCGTGGTCTATCACACTTTGGCCGAAGACGAATTGGTTGACCAGACCGCGGACGCCATCGCCGCAGGCAACATCCTTGGATGGTTTCAAGGGCGGATGGAGTTCGGCCCCCGCGCGCTGGGCAACCGCAGCATCCTCGCCGACCCGCGCCGCAAGGAAATGAAGGACGTCCTCAACCAGCGCATCAAGTATCGCGAGCCCTTCCGCCCGTTCTGCCCTTCTGTTTTGGCCGAGCGCACAGGAGAGTATTTCGAGATCGACTACGCCTCGCCGTTCATGGTGATGGCCTATAAGATCAGGCCGGCGCAGCGCGAACGGATTCCCGCCGTCACGCACGAGGACGGCACAGGGCGGCTCCAAACAGTTGAGAAGGACGTCAATCCGCTGTATTGGAAGCTGATCCACTGTTTTGGCGAGAAGACGGGCGTGCCGGTGTTGATCAACACCTCGTTTAACGAGAACGAGCCGATTGTGGCCTCGCCCGCGCAGGCAATCGACTGTTTCCTGCGCACGCAGATGGATGTACTGGTGGTGGGGCCGTACCTGGCGCGCAAGACGGAAAACCAGGAAGCCGCCGCGCGCCGCAGGATCGTCGCCGAACCAGCCGCCGCCGGGTAGCGCAGAGGAAAGAAACAAACCCGGGTGACCAACGATGCGCACTTTGAGTAGGCACCTACGCAATAGCGCCAAGAAGGCGCTCCACAGGTTGTCCTTGCCTGGACAGGCGGCCGGCTGGGATGTGCTGCCACGCCATTTTTACTCCCGTATCCGGAACATTCACCACCTTTACGCCGATCTACAACACCGCTTTACACTACTACTTCGTCGCGAGACCGACCTTCTCATACCTACCACCTTATTCGTCGTCTCTACCATCTGCCTGTACTTCGTAACCGTTTCTCTAAACGACGGACACTTTGTCTATTCACTCGATGACGCCTACATCCATCTAGCTATCGCCAAGAACACCACCCTCTACGGCGACTGGGGCGTCAATCGCCATGAGTTTAGTTCGTCCACGTCCTCGCCGTTCTATACTTCACTACTTGTACTCTTCTTCGCGCTCTTCGGAGTACACGCCATCATTCCTCTACTACTGAATATTGTTTTTGGCTGTCTTTGTATTTTCCACACCGGTCTCTACCTAAGAGACATAGGCGGCCGCACTGTTACCCGCGCTATCGCCCTAATAGTCTGCGTCTTAGTCGCCCCTTTAGTGACGCTCGTTTTCGTAGGCATGGAGCATACTCTACATCTCTGGCTCCTTGTAGTATTCAGTCGCACCGCGTTCACGCTCATCCGAACTGCATGCGGTTTACGTCGCGCGTCCGTACTTGCTGCATTGGTCATCGCTGCACGATACGAGAGCCTGTTTGTCGTATTTGCGCTATTTGTGGTCCTTCTACTAAATCGTCGCTTTGCTCACGGCATTCTTTTAGGCGTCAGCTCGGTCAGCATCATCAGCGCGTACGGCGTCATTGCAATGTGGCACGGGTGGCCGTTCCTCCCGGTGTCACTTTTATTGAAAGGATCGGCGCTGCTCGACGCTTCGCTGGGGCAATCTCTTCAGCAAGGAGGCGCTCTCGTTTGGCGTCGATTGCAGAACCTCCCTGATCTTGCCATTCTGCTCATATTCGCGGGGAGCTGGGTCACGTATCGCCTCGGCACTCTAGGCGTTGGTCAGTTGCTCAGCATGCGGACGTCCTGGGATTGATTTTTACGATCGCTTGCGTTCTTCACCTTCGGTTTGCCGGCGTCCGCTGGATGTTCCGGTACGAAGCCTACTTGGTCGTTATCGCGCTGTTAGTGGCGTATTGTATTTTACCTCTGCTACACTGGCAGTCCAATGTGTACTCTCTACTGTTGATCGTTATTATTTTGTTGCCTCTTGGCGGCCGGGCGATCGAAGCCGCGCGCCGGACCCCGCTGAGAACCCATGACCGGTATCGTGAGCACTACCGGATGGCTAAGTTTGTCAACGAACAGTACCCGAACTGTATTATCGTCGCAGACGATATCGGTGCGCTATGTTTCGATACAGACGCCACGGTTTTCGACCTATATGGCCTCGGCAGCCTGCGACCATTTCGCGAGCGGCGCAAGCAAGGCGGCTACACCGCCGCCGACGTAGCCCGCTGGTCCGCTGAAGAGCAAGCCACAATGGCCATCATCCACATGGACTGGCACGAGGCAATAAGCCGGGTGCCGACTACGTGGCGCTTGGTTCAGCGGTGGGATCTTCCACGAAACGTCCTTTTCCGGGATTCGCTTCGCATTGGCTTCTATGAGATACCGCAGTCGGACTCTCGGTAGCTCCTCTTCGTACTGCGTCTTTTTAGGAAACGACATGGGGGACATTTCCCGATGAAAACTGCCGAACAACATGGCGGGGTGCCGCGGAAGCCGCAACTGCCACCTTCCGTTGCGGCTGTTGTTCCGCTGTGTGTCGATCTCGACGGCACGCTTCTTCGGACCGATACTTTGTACGAGGGGCTCTTGTTGCTGCTGAAGCGCGGACCACTTTATGCTTTGTTAGCGCTCTTTTGGCTGTTGCACGGCAGGAGCCGCCTTAAGCGCGAAGTGGCTTCACGCGTAATTCTGAACCCCGCGGAGCTTCCGTACAGAGAAGACTTGGTTGATTACTTAAGGCAACAGTCTGCGGCGGGTCGCCCGCTCTATCTGGTTACGGCGACGGATGAAGCCTGGGCGAAAACGGTCGCGCGCCATTTGGTTTTTTTTTTGGAGTGTTTGCGAGTAACGGCGTTGTAAACCTTTCCGGAATCAAGAAGCGCGATCTGCTGATAGCCGAGTTCGGCGAAGGCCGTTTCGATTACGCCGGAGATAGCTGCAAAGATCTGCCCGTCTGGGCGGCCGCTCGACACGCCTTGGCAGTCGGCGTCTCCGCGGGTGTGCGGGCTAAACTGCGCGCACTGGCGATCCCGCTCGAGCTCGACTTCGCGCGACCACCAGTTAAGGTTACTAGGGACCTGTTGCGGGCCATCAGGGTGCACCAATGGACAAAGAATATTCTGATATTTGCCCCGCTGATGCTGGCGCACCAATGGGCTGACTGGTCGCGGATCGTTGCGGTGTTGGCGTGTTTCTTTGCACTTAGCTTCCTCGCGTCCGCCTGTTACATTGTTAATGACCTAGTTGATCTACCAGCCGATCGTCGACATCCACTAAAGCGCATGCGGCCTTTCGCCGCGGGTTCTCTCTCAATTGCCTCCGCGGTTCTGCTCGTTCCACTGCTGTTGCTACTGGGAGTGTTGTGTGCTAGCGCTTTGCCCCCGACTCTTTGGGGCCTGCTCGCGACCTATGTCGGAGTCACGATTTCCTATTCGGCATACTTGAAAAGAACACTTTATCTCGACGTGGCAACCCTTGCGGGGTTATACGCGCTGCGAATCTGGGCCGGCGCCGTCGCGGCCCAGGTGCCGGTATCGCCCTGGCTGATCATGTTCTCCGTGTTTTTTTTCTCAAGTCTCGCTCTTGCCAAACGGGTTTCCGAACTGCTCAATCTCCGCAGGTCTGGCGGCGATCGCACTGAGGGGCGTGGCTACTCAGTCGACGACCAGGCGGCCCCAGCGATCATGGGAATCAGCAGCGCTTATGTTGCGGTTCTCGTGCTTGGCCTCTACATGAACAGCAGCGACGTTAGCCGCCTGTACCGGTAGCCGCAGTTTCTTTGGTGGGTCACTCCGCTCGTCCTGTACTGGTCCAGTCGGCTCTGGCTGATCGCTTGGCGAGGGCAAATGCATGAAGACCCGGTTTTGTTTGCCATTCGGGACAAGGTCAGTTACATCGTGGGCGGGGTTGTCGGCGTTTTGATGTTAGGAGCTCTGTAATCCGATGACGTCGGCGTTTAGTAGTTGGGGGCGGTATCCTCGGGCGCGGCACCGCGTCTACACTCTCCAATGGCGGCACCATCCTTTGCCGACTCCAGAGCCCTCCATCACCTTGCTGCCGTATGGGTTGGGCCGCAGCTACGGCGATTCCTGCCTTAATGATCAAAACGCCCTACTCAGCACGCGCGGACTCGACCGGTGGATTGCTTTTGATTCCCAGAGTGGAATTGTCCGCTGCGAGGCCGGCGTCAGTCTCGCCGAGATCCTCGCAGTAGTCGTTCCGCGCGGTTGGTTCCTGCCCGTCACCCCAGGCACCAAGTTTGTCACACTTGGCGGCGCGATCGCGAACGACGTGCATGGTAAAAACCACCACATCGCTGGCACCTTTGGCCACTTCGTCCGTAGCTTCGAACTCGTACGCTCAGACCGGCCGCCGATGATCTGCTCACCCGAAAGCCATCCCGAGATGTTCCGTGCCACCATCGGGGGGATGGGCTTGACCGGCCTGATCACCTGGGCCGAGATTCAACTCCGCAAGATCCCTCACCCCTGGATTCACCTTACGTCGATCAAGTTCCGTGAGGTCGACGAATTCCTTGAGCTTTCCCGCCACCTCGAAAATAAGTACGAGTACATGGTCGGCTGGGTCGATTGCTTCAGTCCGAAAGATCAGTTGGGACGCGGCCTGTTGCTTTGCGGGAACCACGGATCCACCGACGAGTACATTGCCCGCGCACCCGCGGCCAGTTCGGCTCGTTTGCGGATCCCATTCGATTTTCCTTCATTCGTACTCAACGCGTGGACACTGAAGATGTTCAACGCGTTCCTCTATTATCGGCAGCGGCCCCGGATGCGTTCGACGCTTGTACACTACCATCCATATTTCTATCCGCTGGATGCCATTCTCGAGTGGAATCGCATCTACGGCAAGCGGGGCCTGTTGCAGTGGCAGGGCGTTCTGCCTCTGCGGGACAACTCCGGTCCGATCCGCTCCGTGCTGGAAACCATCCGCCAGAGTGGGTACGGCTCCTTCCTGGCGGTGATGAAAACGATGGGGACGAAACCTTCGCCCGGGTTGATGTCCTTCTCCCGCCCGGGTACTACCTTAGCTTTGGATTTCCCAGTTCACCCTGACGTCTTTCCTTTGCTCGACAAGCTCGATCATGTGGTGGCCGACAATGGCGGCGTCCTGTACCCCGCCAAGGATGCGCGGATGTCCGCCCGCCACTTTCAGCTTTTTTACCCGCAGTGGCAGGAGTTTTGTGGTTATGTCGATCCCCGCTTTAGTTCCAGCTTCTGGCGTCGCGTACCTGCGCACAGTGAAGCGCCTCTCCGTGTGCTCGTCGTTGGCGCCACTTCGGCAATTGGCCGCGAAACAGCCCGCCTTTATGCTGCACGGGGTAGCGCGCTCTTCTTGCTCGGACGCGACGAAACCCGTCTCCGCATGACTGCCGACGACCTACGTGTGCGTGGCGCTGTTCAGGTGACCTTTGGCGCCGCCGATTTTCGTCGCCTAGATGCTCATCCAGACTTGATTAAACAAGCGTTAGCGGCACTAGAAAGACTAGACGTGATCATTCTCTGTCATGGCATCCTCGGAGACCACGTGGCTGCGCAGCGGGACGTGGCCCACACGCTGGATATCCTCACAACAAACTTCCTCTCAACCGCCTCGTTCCTCACACTCCTGGCCAATCACCTCGAAATGCAGGGCGCCGGCTGCCTCGCAGTAGTCAGTTCCGTGGCCGGCGACCGCGGCCGGCAAAGCAATTATGTCTACGGCGCTTCCAAGGCCGGCCTCGATGCTTTCCTGAGCGGCCTCCGGAACCGTCTCTTTCGCAGGGGAGTCTGCGTGGTGACGATGAAACCCGGCCTTGTCGATACCCCGATGACTGCCCATCTGCCCAAAAGCTTTCTTTTCGCATCCCCAACCACGATCGCCCGCGGCATCGTCCGCGCGGTGGAATCCCGCAAAGACATTGTTTACCTGCCCTGGTTCTGGCGCTACATCATGCTGGTGATCCGCTTGCTGCCCGAATTCGTGTTCAAGAGGCTTTCGTTATAGCCCGTATGGCAAGCCACGCTTGCTGGCAGTACTTGAGGTAATAACCGATCAGCAGTAAATCCACCAGCGTGAAGAACGCAAATGGCAACCAGAGCACTTCTCCGCTGGCGATAATGCTGGGAACTTGCCTTGCACCTAACCAGCGAAACCACAGACTTCGCTCAAGACTCGCCAGCATGCCAAAGATCCCAAAGGCAATCGCTCGCCTGCCGCTTTCATACGGCTCCCGGGCTGCGACGGCACATAGGGGATAAAAGCTCATCACGAGGTAGCTCGTGTAGGCTTTCTTGCTGAACAGTAGAAGCGTGAGCAACAGGAGCACCATTCCCCAGAGCGCGCCCAGCGCGGGCTCTCGCGGCCGCTGCTGCATCAGCCATAAAGATAATACCAACAGCACAGCCAGTGTTGCCGCATCGTATGCCCTGGGCGGCACAGTAATCCCCGCCGCCATCAGGGGACCATCCAACAAAAAAGGAAGGTTCCCCGAAGTGCGGTCGCCACTTTCGCTCTTAACCGGCGTGAGAACATCAACGCCGTTATAAATGAGCAAGCCAAATATCAGCGTTGGCAAAATCAGAAAGCTTAGTGCAAACTTCACTCTTTCTGTGTTTCGAAACAGAAACGCTGGCACGCTGAATAACGTGAGGAATTTGACCATAATTAAAGGCAGGCTCAACGCCACGGCGGCGAGAGTATTTCGTTTCGCGGCGTAAAACCACAATGCAATTCCCGTCAGTAGCGCCACTAAGACGTTGTTCTGCCCCTCCAACGCAACATTTAACAAAGGGATAGCGCTCGCGACGTACAGGAGCGCTGCGCGCCGTGCCTGGGGCACCGGCAGGTGTTTTGCTCCGAACGCCATCCAGAGCATTAGCATGAACGCCTCGGTCACGATTGCGAATCCAACCAGCGCCTTCGGCGAGTTCCAGATCCACTTCAGAACTTGTCCCATCAAATAGGGAAATCCTGGCGCATAACTGGAAAGAAAATCGCGATAAATCCAGTCCCCTGCGAGTGCCCGGCGTGCCTGAGGATAGTAGTACCCCGCCACATCCGACGTTACTTCCGTGCCGAGCAGCGCGTAAACCACCAGAAACAGCCCGATGCGGCTAAATGCCCATATGCCCATAATCGAGAGAAAGAACTCGCGATTGCTTATGCTGATCCACCGCTCTTTGGTCGTGAGCCACCACCCCAGCCAAACAGATAATAAGCCGACCGCCGTCTTTCCAGCTAGAACCATAGGTGTAATTCTAATCCTGAGCTTCGTCCGTCGCCAAGCCTCGCTTGTGGCTGACTTTTGTGCTTGTACTCGGAGAGCCAATCGGTGAGGGGCCAGATCGGACACGGTATGCTTCATCAAAACCGGACATGTCCTGTGGACGAGACCGTGGTCCCGGTTGGTTGTATTGTCGAGAAGCTGACCCTCCAATCCCTCTGTAAGCCCCCCAAGAACCGCTTTCCTCAGGCCTCCGATTAGATACCCGTCGTCCTTCCGGACCAGGAAGGAAAGAGACGAGCAGCGGGGGTATGGGTAGCGGACCTGCACGCGGAGCGGCCTTGCCCATTGCCATGAGCCATCGGGTAATGTTTTTACTCCTGAGTACTAATAGAACTACTCCACCTCGGTGCTTTACAGGACCTGACCCACCGCACGCTATCATCAAAAGGAGCGCATGCGGATCCTCTTGCTCAACCAGGCGTTTTACCCCGATGTGGTCGCTACGGCGCAACACGCGGCGGACTTGGCGGCGCGCCTGGTCGAGTACGGACATGAGGTGACCGCGATTGCCTCGCGCCGGGCGTATGACCAGCCGCAGCAGAGCTTTCCCGCGTCAGAAATCTGGGGGGGCATCAGGATCGAGCGCATTCCCACCCTCGGTCTCGGCAAGAGCGCCAAATGGCGGCGGATGCTCGACTTTCTCAGCTTCTTTCTCGGTCTCATCGCCAAGTTGGCCGTCTTGCCCCGCTTCGACGCCGTGGTTACGTTGACGACGCCGCCCTTGATTGCGTTCTGGGCCGCGCTCTTCACCCGGCTCCGAGGCGGCCACCTGATCTATTGGGTCATGGACCTCAACCCCGATCAAGCCTTCGCCGCCGGGCTGGTGAAGCCGGCCTCGTGGACCGGGCGGCTGCTGGAGGCCTGTCTGGGTTTTATTCTGCGCTCCTCGGCGCGGATCATCGTGCTGGACCGCTTCATGCGCGAGCGCATTGCCGCCCGGGGCGTCGCGCCGGACCGGATCCACGTGACGCCGCCCTGGTCGCATGATGAGGCCGTGCGCTACGACGTGGCGGCCCGCCGCGAATTTCGCGCCGCCCATGGCCTTGCCGACAAGTTCGTGGTGATGTACTCGGGCAACCATAGCCCTTGCCATCCGTTGACCACCCTGTTGGAAGCCGCCCGCAGGCTCGCCAGCGACGACCGCTTCCGGTTTTGTTTTGTGGGCGGGGGCAGTGAGCATCGCCGCGTGCGCCGTTTTGCCGAAGAGCATGGCCTGACCAATATCCTTTGCCTGCCGTATCAGCCGCTCGAAAAACTGTCCGGGTCGCTGTCGGCCGCCGACCTGCACGTGGTGGTGATGGGCGACGCCTACGTCGGGATTGTCCATCCCTGCAAGGTGTATAACATCCTGGCGCTGGGCTCGCCGCTGTTGTATATCGGCCCGGCGGAAAGCCATGTGACCGACCTGCGGCCCCTCAACAGCTACGGCCGGTGGTTTTATGCCGCCGCGCATGGCGAAGCCCAACGGGTGGTCGAGCACGTGCTGGCTGCCGCGCGCAGCGCCCGTCCCTCCCCGGCCGAGCAGCTCGCCTTGGCGTCGCGTTTCCGCCAGCACGTGTTGATGGATCAAGTCATTGACGCGATCGAAGCGGTCCTGCCGGCCCCCGAGCGCCGGCGGCCTGCGGCGGCGGCAGCGGCAGCAGCCGCCGGTCGATAGCCGTTTCGGAGGAATCCACATCCTATGAGCATACGTGTTCTTGTTACCGGCGCCGGTGGTTTCATCGGCCACCATCTCGTCAAGTACCTGGTCCGGCGCGGTTATTGGGTCCGAGGCGTTGATATTAAAGAACCGGAATACGAACCCACCAGCGCCTACGAATTCCAACTGCTGGACCTGCGCTATCGGGAGAACTGCGTCAAAGCCACCGCTGGCGTCGACGAAGTCTACCACCTGGCCGCCAACATGGGCGGCATCGGCTTCATTGAAACGAATAAGGCTCTCATCGTGCGCGATAACACGATGATCAATATCCACAGCATCGAAGCCGCTCGGGAAAATGGCGTCAAACGGTTTTTGTTTACCTCGAGCGCCTGCATCTATCCGGGTTATCTCCAAAAAGAGGTCAACGTTACCCCGCTTAAGGAAGAGGACGCCTACCCCGCCGACGCCGAGGACGGCTACGGATGGGAAAAGCTGTACATGGAGCGGACCTGTCGCCATTACCGAGAGGATTTCGGCCTGGAAACCCGCGTGGTCCGTTTCCATAACATCTACGGTCCCCTCGGCACCTACGACGGCGGCCGTGAGAAATCCCCAGCCGCCATCTGCCGCAAGATCGCCCTCGCCAAACCGGTCGACACCATCGAAGTGTGGGGCGACGGCCAGCAGACCCGATCCTATTGCTACATCGACGATTGCGTCGAAGGCCTCTACCGCCTGATGCGCTCGGACTACCACGAGCCGCTCAACCTGGGCACCGACTACTTGGTGTCGATCAACGAATTGGTGGACACGGTGGCGGCCATCGCCGGCAAAACCATCAAAAAAGAGTATGACCTGACCAAACCGGTGGGCGTGCGTGGACGGAACAGCAACAACGACCGGCTTCGCCGCGTGCTCGACTGGGAACCGGCGGTCTCGCTTCGGGATGGGTTGGCCACGACCTACTCGTGGATTTGTGAAGAACTGAAAAAAGCCGGCCGTCTCTAATCAAATTGATCCATAAAGGCCAACAGCTCACCGCGGTCAGCTCCGCAGGGGAGTCTGCCGGGGCCGCGCCGAAGAGGGCTTCGCCGGACTGACCCAGGCGCTGTCGATCTCCACAGCGACCGAGCGCTGGAGCAACGACACGGAGACCACCAGCCGATAGTTCCCCTTCACATTCAGGATCACGCCCTCTAAGCCCTTCAGCGGCCCATGCTTCAGCGTGACGTGATCGCCGACCTTCAAAAACGGCCAGGGCGCCACCAGCAGCCCGGATTGTAAGATCCGCTCCACTTGGTCCAGCTCCCTCGGGTCTACCGGCGCGAGTTCTTTCCCGAAACTGACAATGCGAACCACGCCCGGCGATTGCAGAATCGGCAGTTGGTTTTGGGGGTCGAACTGCGAGAACACGTAGCCGGCAAACAGAGGCAGTTCGACCTCCTTGATGCGGTCGGACCACTGTTGCCGGGAGCGGTAGAGAGGCAGATATGCTTCGATGCCTTTGCCTTTTAGCGTAGCCGCCACCTGCTTTTCGTGCCGGCTGCGAACGTGGATGGCGTACCAGACGCCGTCCTGGAAGGTCATGCGCGCAGTGTCCTGAGGTCTCAGTGTACACTCAGCCCCTCGGCGCTGGATGACGTTGTTGGTCACCCGGCGCCACAATGGGCAGAAAGTCAGCGGGGTGGAAGAAAAAAGAAAAACGCCCGGTCACAGGAACCGGACGCTTTCCTCGGAGGAACGTTCGATACGACTCAAGCTCCGGCGGGCGCACCGCAAGAAACCGGAGCGGCCGCTATTTTCTTGACGACGACTAAGCTGCTCTACGGCGGCGAGCGGCGAAGTACAGGCCAGCCAGTCCGATCGACAGCAGACCGTAGAAGCCCGGCTCAGGGGTGTGGACGAAGCTTTCGCTTCCACCATTCGCGAAACCTTGTACATGGATGCCAATCCGAAGCGAGCCCTGCGTCGCCGGGCTGCTGACACCGAGATTCAGGGCGGCGATTGTGTCTGCGTACGTCTGGCCGCTGATCAAGTTGAACAGGATTCCCACATACTCGCCCGGATTTACGCCATTTGGTTGCACCGGCGCGTCGGAGTCCGCACTGAAGCCAGCGGTCGTTACAAACGCCGGAGTAATCAAGTTCCCTCCGGGTAGATTCCCTGGAGAAGCGCCTTGGGAGAAGACGACACCGGCACTATTGTGAACGCTAGCGATTCCCAAGAGTGTACCGTCATCAAAATAGATGTCAGTGATCGAAGAGTTGGATGGTCCGGCATTGCGAAATACAAACAAAACTTGGTTCGAGCCAATCCCGATTCCCAAATGAGAGTTTGTAGTGCCACCGACAACATCGACGGCTAACTGTGCCTCGCCAATCCCGCAATTACTTACGTTGTTGTTCGTAATGCAATCAAACCCGTAGGTGGATATCGTTCCCCATGCCGAGCCGGACATACCCAGCAAGACCACGCTTGCGAACACAAAAGATTTCATGGTCCTTTCGCCTCCTTTTGGCAGGGCCAGCCTCCGATTTGGCAGGGCCAGCCTCCGATTTGGCAGGGCCAGCCTCCGATTTGGCAGGGCCAGCCCGATCTAAGTGCTTTCGCTTAGGGCGAGAGTATCACGCCACCACTGCGACGTCAAGTAGAAATGTCGCCCAAAATCAACGACATGGAGAGAACCAAGTACTGCCTTACCCCTAGTACTCAGCCGAGGGAACCTTAAACTGGAGGCGCGTGTTAACATCGAGCGGAGGTGCAAGCCCGCCCAATGAGGTTACTGCTGTTTTCGCTGGCCGCCGGACTGGCTTTGTCGACCCCGGCCTGCAAGCGGTCCGCCCAGGACTTGGTCGCCAGAGGCAACCAGTTCGCCGAACAGGGCCAAGTGGAGGACGCGCTCCTCAACTACCGCAAGGCCATTCAGACTAGTCCACACTACGGGGAGGCTTACCACCAGTTGGGCGTTTTCCTGTTGAAGGAACGGAGGGTAGCAGAGGCGTATCAGACATTGACGCGCGCCGTGGAACTGCTGCCGGAGCGGGAAGACCCCAAAATCGTTCTGGCGGACCTTTGCATGGCCGCGTACGTCGGCGATCCTGAGCGGCCGAAGATGTTCTACGATCAGCTTGCGAGGCTGGCTTCGTTATTTGAAAGCAAGCACCCCATGACTTTTGACTCCTTCCGCGTTCGGGGCCAAGTGGCTTTGGTGGACCGGAAGCCGACGGAGGCCATCCGCCTGTTCGAACAAGCCAATCAGGTAAAACCTTCCGATCCGACCTTGATCCTGTTGTGGGTTCAGGCGCTCTTCCAAAACCAACAGGAAGCCGAGGCGGAAAAGCTGGCGAAGGAGTTGATTGCTGCCCGGAAGGACGCGGGCCCGATGTACGACGTGCTGTACAACCATTACCAGCGCACGTCCCGCCGCGCGGACGCCGAAGCGATCCTTCGGGAAAAGACCGCCAACAACCCGAAGGAAGCCGCATACCGCTTGCAGTTGGCAGGCCATTACGTCCGTGCCGGAAATCAGGAGGCAGCCCAGGACGCTTTGCAATCCCTGCTGGACCACCCGGCGGACTTTCCCCAAGCCCGGCTTCAGGTGGGAGATTTTCAGGCGCAAACCCTCCGGAATCACGAAGCCGCCCTGCAACATTACCGCGAAGGGCTCAAAGGCAACGTTAGAGACGCGAACCTCTACCGGAACCGGATGGTCCGGAGCTTGCTTGCCTTGGGCAAGCGACCAGAAGCCGAAGCGTTGGTCGCCGAGATCCTGAAGGAAAACCCGAAAGATGCGGATGCCCGGACCGTGCGCGCCGAGTTATGGGTCGACAGCGGGAAGCCGGAGAACATTGAGAAGGCAGTTCAAGAGTTGAAGACCCTGGCGGCCGAGAAACGAAACACGTTCGCTCTGGAATTCAGCTTAGGCCGCGCGCTGGCGGCAGCAGGCGATTGGGAGGGTGCGGCGAAGGCGTTTCAGCAGGCAGCCGTGCTGGACAGTACCAACACGTTGGCTCAACTGGCGTGGAGCGAGGCGCTGCTGCGCCGCTACCGGCCGGAGGAAGCGCAGCGGATTGCCGACCAAGTGCTCGCGCGCAACCCCAACGAACCCCGGGCGCGTTTGCTGCGGGGGGTCTCCTTAATGAAGCAGGGACAAAACGGTCCCGCGCGCGCGGAGTTGACGCGGTTGACGCGCGATTATCCCCGGTACGGCGACGCGCAGTTGCAGCTTGCCGCGTTGAACCTGGCGGAAAACAAAGTGAACGAGGCGGAGGCGATTTTTCAAAAGTTGTATCAGCCGGGCCAGAACGACCTGCGGCCGCTCGATGGTTTGCTGAGTATCTGGAGGTCCCGCAAGCAGTTCGACCGCGCCCTGAAGACGTTGGCGGTCGAACAGCAGCGTTCCCCAGAACGTCTCGATATCCGGATGCGGCTGGCTTCGACAGCGGTCGGCGCGGGAAAGTACGATCTGGCGCTCGAGCAATATCGCCAACTTCTGGAACAAGAGCCGCAAGCGGTGGAACGGCACATGCTGCTGGCCAATACACTGCTGCGGATGGGGGAGTACAACCAAGTGATTCCCGCGCTCGAGAAAGCGGCGGGGCTGGCCCCGGCGGATCCGCGCCCGCTGATGCTGCTGGCTTTGGCTTTGGACCGGGCGGGGCGGAGACCGGACGCCATTCGAAAGTATCGCGAGGCGCTGAAACTTCAGCCGGATAACCCGATGGTGGCGAACAATCTTGCGTATTTGCTGGCGGAGACGGGCGGAGACCTGGACGAGGCGCAGCGGCTTGTGCAGGGGGCTCTTGCCAAACACCAGGATCACCCCACGTTTACCGATACGCTGGGATGGGTTTACCTGAAAAGAAAGCGCGTCGACAGCGCTTCAGCGATTTTTGAGGGCTTGGCCAAGCGCCAGCCACAGAATCCCACGTTCCGGTATCACTTCGGCATGGCCCTTCTTGCCAAAGGCGACCGCACCCGCGCCCGCGAGGAGTTTACAGCGGCATTAGCCGCCCAGCCGTCGAAGGAAGAGGAGCGAGAGATTCAGCAGGCGCTCGCAGGCTTGGGGGGCACGTAGATCGCCCCCCTTCGGCGCCGGGGGACCTCCTGGGCCGCCCGGCGCAACCCGAGTGTGGATCTTGCCCCGCACCGCGCCTTAAAGGCGTCGCCCCGTCGCGCCGACGGTGCGTTGTTGTCGCTGAATTGTTGCCCTCCTTAGTACGGCTTAGACTAGGTTTTCCGACCGCTTCCGGCTATGCTGGCTAAAGAAGGCCGATTGCACTGTTTCCTTCCGGCCGGGGCGAGATGATTCCTCCTTCGGCTGCGGTTGCGCGGATCACATCCACTGCGGCGGGCGTTTTGCTGACAGCCCGTCGCGCGACGCCAGCTTCGCTTTTTCGGGTACGCAGGGTGCCTGGTAGTTGAGACAACATGCTGATTCTCTTCGACCTGTTTAGCATCGCGTTCTGCCTGTCCCTGGTGCTGACGCCCATCGTGCGCGATCTGGCCCGCAAGCGCGGCTGGCTGGACCGCCCGGACCGCGAGCGCAAGCTGCACGCGCAGCCGGTTCCCCGGCTGGGCGGAGTCGCCATCGCCATTTCCTATGTACTCGCTTGCGGGTTTGTGTTGGTGGCGCCCTACCGGAGTGTTCCCTTTGACCTCCCCACCGTCCTGCCAAAAGCATTAGCGCTCCTGCCCGCCGCCGGGCTGGTCTTTCTGGTGGGTCTGCTCGACGACTTCCTCAACCTGAAAGCTTGGCAAAAACTGACCGGGCAGGTGGTCGCCGCTGTGTTGGCCTACCAAGCCGGATTTGGCGTGTTCTCCCTTCAGGGAATCGAATTCGCGCCGTGGTTGAGCCTGTTGGTGACCGTCGCCTGGCTGGTGGGCTGCTCCAACGCTTTCAATCTGATTGACGGGCTCGACGGGCTGGCCGCCGGCGTAGGACTGTTTGCCACGCTCACGACTCTGGTTGCCGCCTTGACCCAGGGCAATCTGGAACTCGCTCTGGTCACCGTGCCGCTGGCCGGCAGTCTGGTCGGATTCCTGCGCTACAACTTCAACCCTGCGTCGATTTTTCTGGGCGATTCCGGCAGCCTGCTGGTAGGATTCCTGCTGGGCTGCTACGGAGCGGTCTGGAGCCAGAAGGCGGCCACGATCCTGGGTATGACCGCTCCGCTGATGGCGATGGCGATTCCGCTGCTGGATACCGCGCTTTCCATTGTCCGGCGGTTCCTCCGCCATCAACCCATTTTCGGCGCCGACAACCGGCACATCCACCACCGCTTGCTGGCGCAGGGGTTCACGCCCCGCCGGGCGGCGCTGGTGCTTTACGCCATGTGCGGCATCGCCGCCGGACTGTCGCTGCTGGAAACGGTGCTTCACAATCAGTTCAGCGGTCTGATCGTGATCCTGTTTTGCGCCGCCGCCTGGATCGGCGTGCAGCACCTGGGCTATGCCGAATTTGGCATCGCCGGCCGCCTGCTGTTCCAAGGAACGCTGCGGCGCATCGTGGATGTACAGTTCCGCCTCCGGGAGTTTGAGCAAGCTTTCCGCGCGGCCCCGGCGTGGGAACAGGCTTGGCAAGTGCTCCGCCAGGGCGCGCGCAGTTTCGGTTTCCAGGGAGTGCGGATCCGGGTTTTGGGCAAGACCTTGGAAGACCGGGATCCCGCCTTGGATTCCCAGCCTTCGTGGCAGTTGCGGGTCCCCCTGCCGGACCGGCAGTATGTGAATTTCTACTGCGATATGCAGACTGCGCTGCACCCGGTCGTGCTGGGATCGTTCGGTCAGACGGTCGAGCGCGTGCTGACGGCCAGACTGGCGGAATTTCAGCAGCAGCAGGAGGAACAGCACACCATGTCCGCCGTGGTGGCGGAGGTAGCCCCCGCGTCCGATACCGTGCAAGCCGCCGGGCGCGGGTGACGCCGGGCCACCCGATGACGGCGCTGAGCGACCAACGGGCCGCCCGGGCGCCCGCGGCCTCTCACGGGAACTCGATCTCGATAATCGCGTCTACGTCCACTGGTTCGGCGTTCCGAACCGCGGGCAAAAAACGCCACTCCCGCAGCAGCGCCAGCGCGCCGGGGACCGCCGCCGCATTCCGCGCACTGATAATCACCGGTTCGTCCAGCAAACCGTTCTTCTGGATCACCACGGCCAGCCGGACACGTCCTGTCCCCGTCTGGCCATTGCCGCTTATGGGCCCGGCGGAGTTGATCCTGTGCCAGGGAACGGGAGGCCGCATGGGAAGAACCGCGCCGCCGCCCGGCTGCCGCTCGGCAAACCAGACCACCCAGTCGGTAAAGGCGCCGTTTCCATTGGGCATCTGGAACGTGGTGGTGTAGACGGGCCGATCACGGAAACTGCTGTCAATCGCCGCGGGAATCACTCGCGCTCCCGGCCGCAGGGCCACTGCCATCATCACCCGCGCATCCTGCTGCCACTTTTCCAGGGACGCCAGGTTGACCTGATCGGCGGGCGGCAGCTTCTCGGGCACGGGCCGAGGTGGAACGGCGGCTACCGGCTCCCCACTGGCGGGCGGCCCACCGCCGCCTTTGACCATCACCCCAGGAATCTCGACGGCCGCGCCGGCCACCCCAGATGGGCGTCCTCTGGCGTCGGGTGACGGAGAGGGAGATCCGGACAGCAAAGCCGATTGGGATCCGGGGGGCACCAATCCTTCCGGCCGGCCGGCCGGCTTCGGCCCCAATATGGCGAGCGCAGCTTGGCTGGGACCAGCCGCGCTGTCGGCGATGGAAGGAGCTCCTTCCGTCAGCAACTCCAGCGTTCCTTCTCCCCCGGCCGAGCCGCCACGTGGCGAACGAACCGGCGGCACAAATTTTCGCGGCGCGGGCCGCGCTTCCCCGGCCGGCACCGGCAGCTTGATCGACGACAACGGCGCGGGCGTCGCGGCCACTTCCGGTGCCGCACCCAGATCGAGACGGGTCGGCGGCGGCACCCTGCGCCTTGGCGGCGGAGGCGCAAACGCCTTCCTCGGAATGGGAGCGGGAGGAGGCCGCAACTCCACCGCCAGCAGATTGGGAGAGCGTAGGTCCACCTGTTTCGGCAGTTCGGGCGCTTTCTCCCAAATCAGTTGGGAAGCGGGTTTCGGAGCGGAGGAGTCGGCTACGATAGACTGAGGAGCTTTGTGCCTGCCCCTTGCCGGATTCAACGTCGGAGGTGTCCCGGGCGTCACGGCGGGAAGCTTTTCCTGGATGCGGTACCAGATGATTTTGCGGTTCGCGTCCCGTTGCTGCAAGGAAAGCCGAGACACTTCATACACCGTCCGGCGGGCGGGCGGAGAATCCGGAACCAGCAGTAAGCCTGCCCCACACGCCAAGTGCAACAGCAGCGACCCGGCCAGCGGCGCCCACCCAACGCCGGAGGATCGCAACCGTCCGCACGCCACCGTGGGAAACACTTCCCGAGCCTCTTGCTCCTGTTCCCAATTCCTGCGAAACCTCATTGGCGTCGGGTTCTGCCCGTGCAGGATTCATCATAGCGTGCCGCTCGGCCGCCTCCCTGAAATCCCTGAGTTCCCGAAACCTCAGCAACGGCCAACCGCAGCCGCATGCCAACCAGATAAATGGCCCGCGCCAAATGCCTTCCGCGTGAAACCAAAGACTCCCTCTGCCACAAACTGCGTAAACTTTGCCGCATGTTCGCCACCCTTGCGCAGGTACGTACCAGTACCCCCAAGCTACGAATGTAACCGATCATTGTCTTGTTCCAAGCCCCCCTTGCATGCTATTCTCTCAGTGATTTACCTGATGGCAAAGATTCGGAGGAACGCCTACGTGATGTGGAAACTTGCTTTTGCGGTTTTGGCGCTGAGCGTCAATCTCTTCGCCAACCTCGTCATCTCGGTTCCTAGCGGCGCTGGGGTGTGGTCGGCCGGGGTGGCGCCAGACGAAAACAACTGGGACGCTTTCTGGGACAACCGGTCGCGGGACGGCAACCGGTGCAATATCGGCTACTGGCTCCGGGATACGAACTGGTCAGACGCGAACGGACCTGGCAACCGGTGCAACAACGACCTGTTTGTTGCATCTACCGGCGGCCCTGGAACAGACCTTGCCTTCTTGCGCAACACCAGCGGGCCCAACACTCCGGTCGGCTGGCGTTTCCAGGCCAGCGGCCCCCAACAAGCCACCACTCTGCGTCTCGAAGTGGCTGGCTGGAGAAACTCGAATACTTTCGGGTACGGCACTTACGACTCGAGCGGCAATCGCATCACGACTGAGTTGTTCAACGGGCCGACGAGCCCGAATGCTTCCGCTGCCGTCAACGTCGCGGCAGGGCAGGAGTTTTTCTTCTATTTCTGCCCGAACGGAGACTGTACCAACATCCTGTACAGCGACACCGCGTACAGCTCGAGCGACCCGCGGTCTGGCAAATTTGCTCTGTTCTCTGAAGATCCCCTGAGTCCTACCGCCACTTCCAACATTCACCGGTACTGGATCGGCGTCGAGGACACGGCGGGAAGTGACGGCATCGAAGGGTGGGGTGATTTTAACGACTTTGTCATCACGGCGTATGTGGTACCGGAGCCCGGTTTCTACGGCCTGTTAGCAATTGGCCTGTCCGGTCTCTACCTGCTCCGCCGGCGGCGGAACTCTGCCGATTAAGCTCAGGACCATCTGGGCCTTCAGAACCCCCGGGGTGCGTCGAGCGCCTCGGGGGTCTATGCTTTTTGGAGACATGCGGAACCCAACACGCTTTTTGCCTTCGGTGTTTCTCCTGCTGGTTCTGCTCACGGCAGTTGCTTGCAGCCGTTCGGCGGCGGATTACTTGGCCGCAGGTAACCGTGCTTTCGAATCCGGCAAATATGAAGATGCGCTCCTGAACTACCGCAAGGTGCTCCAAAAGGACGCCCGGAACGCAGAAGCGTATTATCGGCTCGGCTTGACCGAAATGCGGCGCAACAATCTCCGTGGCGCTTACGCCACCCTGATGCGCGCCCTGGAACTTGCCCCCGGCAACGACGCCGCCCGGATCGAGCTTGCGGATGTTTGTTTGGCGCAATTCACCACTCACCCCCGCCGTCCCGCGGTTCTCTTCGAGGAAGCGGTCAAACAGGTTCAACATCTGCAAGCCCGTGCTCCGGAGGCATTCGACACCCTACGGTTGCAGGGCCAGATCGCGTTGTTAAACGGCCGGCTCGACGACGGCATCACGCTCCTGAAGAAGGCGCAGACTCTGCAACCCCGCGATCGCCGGGTTCTGCTCGCGCTGGTCCAGGCCCTTCTGGCGCGAGAAGAAACCGCTGCCGAAGGAGAGCAGTTGGCCCTCGCCACCCTGGCGCAAGAGAAGAATTTTGCGGACCTGTATGACCTGATTTACGCCCGTTACGTCCGCGGCAACCGGACCGCCGAAGCCGAGCGCATCTTGCGTCAAAAAGTAGATAGCAACCCGAGCGTAGCGGATTATCGCATTCAGTTGGCGGCCTTTTATGCGGCGGGCCGGCAGAATCAGGAGGCCGAACAGACCCTGCGCGGCCTGCTCGACAATCCTAAGGACTTTCCGCAGGCCCGGCTCTTGATTGGCGACATGTACCTGCGACTGGGCGACCCGGCGCAAGCCCGCCTCCACTGGGAAGAAGGCTTGCGCACCGACTCCGCCCGCAAGCTTCTCTATCAAAAACGCTTGGCCAATCTCCATTGGGCGGAAGGACGGCGGCCGGAAGCGATCCGGCTAATCCAGGAAGCCGTGCGGGAAAACCCGTCCGACGACGAAGCAAAGCGGATGCGGGGTTCCTTTCTGCTGGCGGAAGGCAAACGCGAGGATGCCGATACGATCATTGGCGACTACGCGAGTTTGCTCAAGAAGAATCCAGCCGATCCGATTCTAAACTACCAGTTGGGCCGGGCCAGCCGTTTGAAAGGCGACCGGGAGGGAGCGTGGAAATATTTTCAAAGTGCGGCGCAACTGAATCCCAGCTACCTGGCGCCGCGGCTGTCGCTGGCCGAGTTAAGCGCCGAGACGAACCGTTATCCCGACACCCTGCGCTACCTGGACGACATTCTGCGCTTTGACAAGGATAACGTTGGCATTCGGATTGCCCGGGCCGGGACGCTGCGCAATTTGGGGCAGTATCCGGAGGCCCGCCGCGAACTTGAGCGCCTCCAGGCCGCAGGTCTGAACAGCGTCGACCTCGACGTCGAACTCGGCTTGGTCTACATGATGGAAAAACGTTTCGCGGAAGCGGAACGGCTGTTCCGGAAGCGCTACCGGCCAGGCAGTGAGGATATCCGGCCCACGATGGGCTTGGCCGAAGCCTTGGCGGCGCAGAATCATTACGACCAGGCGCTCGAAATTCTAAAAAGTGAGGTCAATCGCTTTCCTGATTCGGCCGGGCCGGTTTTTGCGTATGCGGAAATGGCAGTCCGTGCTCGCCGGCTGGACTTGGCGGCCGGTGAGTTCCGCAAGTTGTTGTCCACCCAACCCAATCACGTCGAGGCGGTCGTCCGCCTGGGACAAATCGAGCTTGCCCAGGGCGATGTGGCCAGCGGTCTGGACCGGCTGCGCAAAGCTGCTGCGCTGGCCCCCCAGAACGTCGGCGTCCAATTGGCGTTCGCCACCGCGCTGCACTCTTCCGGCCAGCACGACGAGGCCCGGCCGTTCTACGAGAAGGCCTTACAGCTCCAGCCGCAGAATCCTGCCGTCTTGAACAACTATTCCTACCTGTGCGCCGAGACCGGGCGCGACTTGGAAAAGGCGCTCGAAATGGCCCGCCTCGCCGTGCAGTCGTCTCCCGATCAACTCAGCTATTCCGACACCCTCGGGATGGTGTATTTGAAGAAAAACATGGCCGACAGCGCGCTGCAAGTCTTTCGCGCCCTGGTCTCCAAGCAGCCGGAAAATCCGACTTTCCGCCTGCACTACGCGATGGCGCTCGAAAAAACCGGCGCCGTGGCCGAGGCCCGGCGCGAGCTGGAAAGCGCTCTCACGGGCAAGCCTTCGAAAGAAGAAGACCGCGTGATCCGTGAAATGCTGGCCTCTCTGACGCAGCGCTGAGGCCGTCGCGGCCGTCGGCGAGCAATCACGGTCGTCAGTTCTTACGGGATCTGCGCGAGCAGTTCCTGCGCCTGGCGCGCCTCTTCCGGCGACGGCCGAAGTCCCGTGACGGCATTCAGTTCGGCCCGCGCGCCGCTGCGGTCTCCCTTGCCCAGCAACGCCTTCGCCAGGTGCAGGCGGTACAGCGCGCGATCCGGCTGTTTCGCCACCGCGGCGCGCAGCGTCTGGACCGCGCTGTCGAACTCTTTTTGCTTTAGGTAGACTAGTCCTAGCGCATCGAGGTAGCTGGAATTATCCGGTTCGCGCTTGAGCGCTTCGCGGGATAACCGGAGCGCTTCGCTCAGGTCACCGCCACTGTCGGCCAGGGCCACCGCCAAGTTGTTCATCACAGCCGGATAGTCGGGCCGCCGCGCGAGGGCTTCGCGATAGATTGCCACGGCTTGTTGCGGCCGTCCCGCCTGCTGATGGGCGAAACCGAGAGCGGCGAGAATGGCGGGCTCCTCGGGGGCCAGTTTCCGGGCGGTTTCGAATTGAGCCACCGCCGCATTCAGATCCCCTTTGGTTTGATAGAGTAAACCCAGCGCGGCTTCTACCTGGGCATCACCCGGATTCTGCTGTTTGACCCAAAGGTAATGTTCGATGGCGAGGTCGGTTTTCCCCGTACGGGCCGCGGTCGAAGCCAACAGCGTCCGTAATTCCCGCGAGGCTGGCTGCCGTTTGAATTCTTCTTGGAGGGTCTGCCACACTCGATCCGGTTGCCCGGCGGCGATCAGGACTTCCGTCAGCCCGCGCAGCACCCGCAGGTCCGGCGCTCCGGGGCGATAGAGCTTGCGGTAAACAGTTTCCGCTTCTGAATAGCGTTTTTCGTCGGCATAAAGAAGCGCCAACTGCAACTGCGCCTCCAGCAGATTCGGGTATTCCCGGAGCAGTTCCAACAACTCCTGGCGCGCTTCGGCCCGTTCTCCGCGCAGCGCCTTGACGGCGGTCTGGATCAGCCGGACCTCGGGATCCGAAGGGTCGACAGCCAGCACCTGGCCGGCATAGACCGAGGCTTCGTGAATCTGCTGGCTGGAGATATGCAGCCGGGCTAAGTCGCGCAACGCTGGCAGGAAATCCGGCTTCTTCTGCAAAACGGCCTGAAGCTCCCGCCGGGCCTCTTCTCTGCGGCCGCTCCGTAAATACGCGCGGGCCAAATCGTAGCGGTACGAAATCGCCTCGGGCGCCTCTTTGACCAGGTTCTGAAATTCGCTGATCGCCGCATCGATCTCGGAAGGGTTGGTCGAGGCCAACCGCAGCATGGCCCGGGCGGCTCGCACCTCCGGATCGGTGGCGCCTTGCGCTAGTATCCCGTTCAGTAGCTCGGCCGCCGCCTGCGACTGGCCATGGGTCAACAGGGTCGCCACGATAGCTTTCTGATAGATCAGCTTCTCGCCCGGTTTGGCTGCGGCACCTTGCTGGTACGCCTGCACGGCCTGACGCCAGTCTCCGGTTTCGCGATAGAAATCTCCCAGGGCGCGGTACCCGTCGGGATAACGATTACCGCGTAAGGCGTCGAGCGTGGCTTGTACTTTAGAGGCATCGCCGACCCGCCGGTAATGCCGGGCCAACTGGATCTGATAAAGGCTCTCCTGGGGATTGGCGGCGATTTTTCGCTTCAGCAGCGCCTCGGCAAGCGCCATTTGGTTCTTGCCGACATATTGAAAGTACAACGCATCATACAGGGGAGCGTACGCCGGATGGCGTTCGAGCCCCTGCAGCGCCAACGATTCCGCCTCCGCCGGACGATTGGCCCGGAGAAGATTCTGCGCCGCCAACGCGGCGGTCTCCGGTACGTCAGGATTGGCCTGATAGGCGATTTGGAAGTGCTTCGCCGCCTCCTCTGGCTTGGCGTCCGCCATGGCCAGGAAACCCCGGTAGCGGTGACCATAGTACGAGTTTGCGTCTTTGGCCAGAAACGCTTCGGCGATTTCGTTCAGCTTCCCATACAGCCGTTGGGCGCGGAGGGGATCCCGCAGCAGGTCGCTGACGCACAACTCGGCCATCTCGATCCTGGCCGCTTCGTGGGATGGCTGCAGTTCCACCGCCCGGGTAAATACGGCGAATGCGTCAGGAGATTTCTTCAGCCGCAGCAGGGTCAGGCCGGCACGATAATAAGCGTCTGCGGATTTGGGATCCTTCTGGATCGCCTTGCGGTAATTGAGAAGGGCTTCTTCGTACTGCTGCTTGGCGAAAAATTGATCCCCCTGTTTCGCATAATCCGCCGCGGTGGTTCCCCGGCAGGACGCAAGAAAAAGCCACCAAGTGAAGATGCAAGCGATCCGCAAGAACAGAACCTCCGGTTGGAGTTTAGAAGGCGCGGGGAGCGAACGCAACCCTTGGGCCGGAACACTTCGGCGGGCGAACGCCTGCCTTCCCTGTCGCAAACGGCTGTTTTACGCACGCGGACGCGCCTTAAAACCCGGCGGGCATTTCCTTCCCGGGCTCTCGCACATCCTAGGCACCCAAAACAAACGCGCCGGCTCCGGAGGAGAGCCGACGTGGTTGTGGGAACAGGGAACCTCTACGAGGTCTCTGTCAGACGTTCTCCACGGTGGAGCGCCGGCGGCTCCGCATCAGCACCAGCGCGCTCAGACCGAGAGCGAGCAAGCCGTAGAAGCCGGGTTCCGGCACTTCGGTGAGGAACGTCTGAACCCGTAGCCCGGAATTGGTGATGTAGGCGGTAGCCGGCTCCCATGCACTCACCACTGCCCAACGGCTCCATTCGGAACTGTGGAAATTCGCATCCACATAATCGGCGGCCGCTCTGAACCAATCAATGCTAGCCAAGTCGTTGTTGACGTCGTCGGTGTCGCCCGTGGTGTCCATCGTTACCCAGATCGCTCTCTGAATCGCCCGGTTGACATTGTTGTCAATCGGATCGTACATTCCCGCGAGCGAAGACTTCGATCGGTACTGCGTGATCAGCCAAGCCGCCATCCGGTAGCGGAACGCGGCCTCGTATCCGGCGTTCACCAGAGGATTCGTAGACACCAATTGGTTTCTGAAGCGATCGCCCGGCCCACTGAAGTTAGCGATATCCTCGTACCGCACATCGCGATGCCCGGCGGCCCAAGGAGTCGACCCCAAGGGCCCGCTGTGCGTCGTGCCCTCGTTGTTGATTTCGTGAAACCCCAGGACATTAGTCCGGTATTGGCCGTTCCAGTTGAACTGCAACTGAGCATCCACACACCAAAGGTTTACCTGTCCTAAGGAGCCCGAAAAGCCCCCCGTGTTGATGTACCCAGTGAATCGTCCGCCGCCGCCAATCCCGCTGACATTGATCACATCATGGGCAGGACCACTGGGTCCTATCTGCAGGTACAATTCGTGGCCGACAGGCGCCGAAGTGGGCTGCGCAGATGCAAGCGAAACCAAGAACACGCCGATGGCCAGACCCGCCGTCAGCACTCTGAGGGAGCTTCCCATGTTTCCTCCGAACACAACTTTAGACAGTTCCTTAACATCTCACCGTGATTTTAAGGCATTTCACTTATCTAGGACAACGAGCTCTCAAAAAAGTACTTCTGGTACTCTCCGGGCACTTTGCGGTGCGGGTTCCAGCTTCGCCCATTGTCGTCCCCTGCGCCAGGAGCTATGCTGAAAAGTTATGCTCGCCGTTTGGGCGGGAGGTGGAGGGATTTTTGCCGTTTGATCGCTGCCTGGCTATCGCCTTGAGCGTCCTGTTGTTATGCCCACCGGCGGGCGCGGCCCAAACCGCGGATTCGGCGCCCGTCCCAGACCGGGGTAAATTGAATCTCTACGTGCTGGAGGGTCAGAACGCAGTCAACAGTCTGGCGGATCGCACCATCACTCATCCGGTGGTGGAAGTGCGGGATGCCAATGATCATCCCGTGGAAGGCGCGGACGTCACCTTCGAGCTGCCCGCTGCCGGTCCCGGTGGGGTATTCAACAACCAACAGAAGGTTTTCAAAACGAAGACCACGCTCAGCGGGCAGGCTACCGCCATCCTGATTCCGGACGCCCAGCCCGGGAAGTACACCATCCGGGTCACGGCCACCTACCGCAATCAGAGTGGGGAAACCTCGATCACCCAAACCAATGCTGCCGAATCAACGGCCGTGCTCGAGGCGCGGAAGAACCGCTCTTTTTGGTCCAAGTGGAAGTGGTACCTGATCGCCGCGGCGGCGGCCGGAGTTGCGGGAGGCGTGGTGCTAGGGACCCGCAACGGCAATACGGCGGCGGCCTCGCCGCCCATTACCATCGGGACTGGCCCGATCACTATCGGGGGACCAAGGTAAACCATGGCCCGGTTCCCGCGCTTGCTCTTCCCTGCCCTGCTGGCCGCTGCTGCGTTTGCGCAAACTCCCACCGTACGATCCCCTTACAGCGGCCTGGTGTATGATCCGCCCTCGCGTTCGCTGCGCATGATCGCGGGCTTTCTGGGCGCCGCTTATCTGGGCCCGGCGCGCGTGGCGGACATCGACGCAGCATCGGTGGCGCCGGACGGTCGCTTCGCCTTGATTGCGCGCGAGGAAACCATCCGCCTGGTCCGCAGCCTGGACCGCGCGGAACCGGAAGAAATTCCCCTCGCCGGGTTGTCCGCTCCCTGGGCGCACGTCCTCTGGAACAGCGCGGAGGTGTGGATTGTGACCTCCGCAGGTCTGTCGCGGGTACAGGCGCTGGATTCCGGCCCTGTGGCCGGCCCGCCGCTCGCGTTGCCCTCGCCACCCGCTGCGCTCGCCCTGCAAGACGGCAAACTTCTCCTCGCCTTGGCGGACGGCGTCTACCAGCTTACGGACGCAGGCGCACTCTCGCGGGTGTTTTCCCTCGAACAGCCTTGCGCGCTGGCCGCTTCGCCGCGCCGGATCTTCGCCGCCAGTTGCGCCCGCCCCCGCCTGGTCGCCGCAGCGGACGCGGCCGGCGCGCCCGAGGACCTGCCAGTTCCCGAGTCTGCGGAAACACTCGCGTTGGCCGGCGCGGCCTTCTCGGCCGGCGGCGAGATGTTGTTTCTCGCCGAGGCGTCCGCTTCCCGGATTCTGGTCTTTGACTTCGCCGCCGGCCTCTGGCGGGACAGTCTGCCGGTCGAGGCTTCTCCGGAGCGGCTGGAGGCGCTCGCCGGGGCGGCCTACCTGCTCCGCGCACCGGCCCGCCGCGGAGAGCCCGTTCTGATTCTCGACACGGCCGCCGCGCCGCCCGCGGTCTGGTTCGTTCCCGCCGGAGATTTGCCGTGAACGTCCTGCGACGCCTGTTCCTGATCGCGGCTGGTTTCTCGCTGGCGTCCGGTATCGCTTCGGCCCAGTTCCAATTGGTGGTCCAGCAGGACAACAATTTTTTCGAGGTCGGCAACGGCGCGGCCCTTGCCTTGCCGGCTAAGGCGCTGCGCACCCCGCTCGAGACGCGGGTGACGGTCACTTACCGCGGCTCGACCTCCGCCACGGTAACGCAATTACCGCAACTGCTCGGCTCTGCCGATTTCCGCGTGACCGCGGAAGCGCCCGGCGGCGGGCCGCTGAGCCTGGGCAACACCACGCTCAACCCGAATCAGAGCCTGACGCTCGCCATCACGTACACCCCCAGCACGTCGGACCGCGCCAGCGCCTCGCTCCAGATGCTGTTCCGCGAACGCGTGGCCGTTCCTGAAGGCCAGCCCGAGGTTCCGCCCCGTTCCGTCAGCGTCTCCCTCACGCTGGTCGGCACGGCCCCGGAGTTCGTTTTCAGCTATGTCCTGGCTACGGGCGGCAACGTGGTGCCCCTGCCTGCCGGCGGCGTGGTGCCAATTCCGGACACCGTGGTCAACGGCGTCGGCGCCGCCGCGGTCTTGATCACCAACCGCGGCACGGCCCCCGGCAAGTTGGAGCGCATTGCCGTCAGCGGCGAGGTTTTTGAGCTCCAAGGCGTGCCTCTGCTGCCGGCGACGATCAACAGCGGCCAGACCGTACAACTCACCGTCCGCTATCGCCCCCGCTTGCCCGGGACCGATACGGCGGTGCTGGAAATCCAAGTGGGCGAGGAGACCTTCCGCGCCACCTTGCGCGGCGCCGCCATCCGTTCGCTGCTGGCTTACGAGGTCCTGCGGGACGACGGAACACAGCCGTTCTTCCCCAATGAGCGGCTGGCGCTGCCCGACACCGATGTCGACACTACCTTGCGCCTGACGCTCCGTGTACGCAACGTCAGCCAGTTGGACCTGTCGATCCCCTCCCTCAGCGTGTCCGGGCTCGGTTATGCGCTCGCCGATTTGCCGCTGCTGCCTCTGGTGCTGGCGCCCAATGAATCCCAGACCTTCACGCTGATCTTCCGGCCGGTCGAGCCCGGCGTGGCCAACGGACGCCTGCGCATCGGCGCCGACACCTTCGAGCTCTCCGGCAAGGGCATCGCGCCGCGGCTCATTTATTCCTACCGCATTCCCGGCGGCCGGGCGGTCACGGTTTCCGCGGGCGGCCAGGTGATCTTTTCGCCGCTCGTTGTCGGCCAGACGCGCACGCTCGAATTCTCGGTGCAGAACACCGGCACGGCCCCGGCTTTCTTATCCAGCATCGGCATCGTCGACGGCCGCACCGTGTTCTCGCTGGCCGATTTGCCGGTCTTCCCCGCCACGGTCGACCCGGAGACCACTGTTACGTTCACCCTACGGTTCGCGCCCCAAGTCGCCGGGCTGGCCACCGCGCAGCTTCGCATCGATGCGGCCGCCTTTACGCTTTCCGGATTTGGCGACCCGCCGCCTCCCCTGCCCGAGTACACGTTCTCCTCGGTGGGTGGCGCCCTCCAGCCCTTGACGCAGCCGGGAGTCAGCCTGACGCTGGCCCAGCCGTATCCGCTGCCCATCACCGGCACGCTGACGATCACCATCGAGACCGATGCGTTTGTTCCCGACCCGGCCGTGCAGTTTTCCACGGGCGGCCGGCAGGTGGCCTTTACGATCCCGGCCAACTCCATCCGGGCCGTGTTCGCCAACGGCTCGAGCGAGATCAAGTTCCAAAGCGGCACGGTGGCCAGCACCCTGCTGCTGACCCCCGCGTTCGCCACGCAGGGCGGCGCGGACTTGACGCCGGCTGCGCCGCGCACGCTCCGCTTCACGGTCCCCGCCGCCGCGCCCCGCCTCCTCTCGGTGCAAGCGCTGAGCCGGTCGCCGGCGGGCTTCCTCCTGCAAATCACCGGCTTCACCACCACCCGCACCCTGACCAACCTGAACGTCCAGTTCACGCCCGCACCCGGGCAAAACTTGAGCGGGACGGCGCTCAATGTTAGCGTTGGCCCGGTCGCCGAAAGCTGGTTCCGTGGCGCCGCTTCCCAAGCTTTCGGTGGCCAGTTCACCATTGACCTGCCCATCACGATTACGCAACCCTCCGGTGCGGCGCCCCTGCCGCTCAGCAGCATCCTCCAGTCGGTCGCCGCAACCATCGCCAACGAAATCGGCCCGTCGAACTCGCTGTCGGTGAGCTTGCAGTAAACAGGGCCACTTGCCCGCGCGGAAGGACGCGGCGTCCGCGCTCGCTCCGGCATCACACCGCACGGGTCTGCAACGCCAAGCAGCAAAGGCCCGGCGACGCCAAAGGCGCGTGTTCCCAGGCCCTACAGCCGGACAATCTTTTCCGAAACGATCCCTTTGCAGGCGTTGCGTGTGTCCACCACCAGCGGCGCTTCCTCCACGATCCGCCGGTAATCGAAGGCAGTGTGATCCGTCACGATCACGACGCAGTGGGCTTCTTGCCGCGCCTCCGGCCGGGAGCGGTAGGTTCGCCCCGCCAGCTCAACTTCCGCTACGTAGGGATCTTCATAGCTGACGGCCGCGCCCAATTGCCCCAGCAGGTGCAGGATGTCCAGCGCCGGCGACTCGCGCACATCGTCGATATTGCGCTTGTAGGCCACGCCCAGCACGTGCACCCGCGAGCCCTTCACCGCCCGGCTCTGCTCATTGAGCGCCCGCATCACCTTATCCACCACAAAGTGCGGCATCTGGCCATTGATATAGCCGGCCAGTTCGATGAAACGCGCCTCGATGCCCGCCTGCTTGGTTTTCCAGGACAGGTAAAACGGATCCACCGGAATGCAGTGCCCGCCCAGCCCGGGCCCTGGATAGAACGGCATAAAGCCGAACGGCTTGGTGGCGGCCGCCTCGATCACTTCCCACACGTTAATCCCCATCCGGTCGCACATCAGCGCCATCTCGTTCACCAGGCCGATGTTGATCATCCGGAACGTGTTCTCGAGCAGCTTGACCATCTCGGCGACCTGCGTCGAGCTCACCGGCACCACCCGCTCGAGCGCCTGCTGGTACAGCAGCGCCCCCAGCCGCGTGCACTCCGCCGTCACCCCGCCGACCACCTTGGGAATGTTCCGCGTCTGAAATTGCGGATTCCCCGGATCCACGCGTTCGGGCGAAAAGCACAAGAAGAAATCCTGCCCCACTTTCCATCCGCCCGCTTCCAGCATCGGCAGCACCAGTTCATCCGTGGTCCCCGGGTACGTCGTCGATTCCAGAATGATCAGCATGTCCGGGTGGAGGCGCCTGGCGATCTCCTGACAGGCGTTGACGATGTAGCTCATATCCGGGTCGCGGGTTTTCCGCAGGGGGGTCGGCACGCAAATGTTGACGGTGTCGCAGTCCGCAATGGCCGCGAAATCCGTGGTGGCGCGCAGTCTTCCCGCTTCGACCAGCGGGCGGAGGGCAGCGGTGGGCACGTCGCCCACGTACGACTCGCCCGCGTTGATGGCGGCGACCTTCTCCGGCTTCAGGTCAATGCCGGTCACGGCAAACCCCGCGCTGGCGAACTCCACGGCGAGCGGCAGGCCGACATACCCCAAGCCGACCACGCCAAATCGGGCCGTGCGCTGCTGGATCCGCTCTTCGAGTGTTTGGGTCAACGTTCCTCCTGGGTCTGGCTAGACCACGAGCCAGCCTACCACGCCGGCCTGCGCCCCGCTTTCCACGCGCCGCCGCGAGGCGCATGCGCGCGAGCCAGGACTGGGCGGCCGGTTCGGCCCGCCCGCCGCCTCGCGCCGTATCCTGAAAACTGCGATGTCCGTGAGACTTGCCTACCTGGTCAGCCGCGTCCCCGCCGTAAACCATACCTATTTGCTGCGTGAGATCCGCCGCTTGCGGGAGTTGGGAGTCCAGGTCTCGGTGGCCTCCCTGGCGCCGCCCGACCGGCCTGGGGAGCAATTGGACGCGGCGGAAAAAGAGGAAGCGGCCGCCGCCTTCTACGTGAAGCCGGCGGGGCTTTTCTGCTATCTGCGCGCCCACGTCCTGACCTTCTTCCAGCAGCCGCCGCGCTACCTGTCCACTTTGCTCTACGCCTTGCGGTGCAGCGGCTTTGCGCCGAAAGAGCTGCCGCGCTGGGTGTTCTTTTTCCTGCAAGCGATGGTCGTCGGCCACTGGATGAAGCGGCTTCAGTTGACGCATCTGCACTGCCACTATGCTTCTTCGGTCGCTCTCCTGGTGGGCAGGAGTTTCCCCATCACGGTCTCGCACACCATGCACGGCCCCGCGGAGTTCGACAACCCGGCCGCCTTTCAACTCACGGAAAAGATCCGTGGTTCCCGTTTTGTCGTGGCCATCAGCCGGTACGGCCGCAGCCAATTGATGCGCTATGCCAGCCTCGAGGATTGGCGGAAGCTCGAAGTGTGCCCCCTGGGCGTGGACCCGGAGCGTTTCCACAATCCTGGCAACCGGAACGGCGGCCGCCCCTTCCACCTTCTGTGCGTCGGGCAACTCGTCCCGCAAAAAGGCTATCCCGTCCTGATTGATGCCATCGCCAGATTGGTTGCCTCCTCCTGCCCCGTGCATCTGCGCATCGTGGGCGAAGGCCCCCTGCGCCCCGCCCTGGAAGAGCTGATCCGCCGCCTGGCTTTACACGACTCGGTTTCCCTGCTGGGCAAGATGAACCCGGATCAGGTGGTGCAGCTTTACCATCACGTGGACGCCTTCGCGATGGCGAGTTTGGCGGAAGGGATTCCCGTGGTGCTGATGGAGGCGATGGCCGCGGGCCTGCCTTGCGTCGCCACGCGGATCATGGGCATACCCGAGCTGATCGAAGACGGCCACAGCGGCCTGCTGGTCCATGCTGGCGATGCCGCGGCGCTCGCGGACGCGTTGGTCCAGCTCATCGAGAATCCGGAACTGCGCCGCAGGCTGGGCGAAACCGCGCAACTCCGCGTCCGGCAAGAGTACAACCTCCGGACCAACACCCAAAAGCTGGCCGCCTTGTTCGCGCGCCACCTCGACGCCGCCCCGCTCCCAGGCGACGAGGCGGGCCGCACGGCCCCGTAACGCAGCGCCGCAGCCTGATCCGGCTTTCGCCGGCCCTGGTTTCCCTTGCAAGAAGCTCCCGCAGCAGGCCGTCCGGTAGGAGCGCTGCGCTCCCTTAAGAGGAAGCCTTTTTCTCCTCCAGCGGATTCGTCCAGCGCAGTCCCGGAAACCGGGCGAAATCCCGGTCGGTGGTATGCAGCACGCCTCCCCACTCGATGGCGAGCGCGGCCAGATGCGCATCGGACCCCAGGGGGCCATATGCCTGCCCGCTGACGATCATTTCCCGAAGCAAGCGCCAGTGCCCGTCCCCCGGAGACAACGGCCGGACGTTGGGTTGCTGCAACCACTGATCGACGATCTCCGCCGCCTTGGCCGCCGGCAGCCGCTCTCCGCCCAGCCGTGGATTCGTCACGATGCGCAGGAACGCGGTGACCGTCTGCCACGGCAGACCAACCGGTTCGCTTCCCGAGAATACCTCCTCGATCCAAGGGCGCGCTTGCGCGTGCCACTCCGAAGTCCGGTCATACGCGTAAAGCAGCAGGTTTGCGTCCAGGATGATCATCGATGGTGGGGGCCTTCCAGGCTCTCTATCAGCTCGGCCACGTTGTCGTAGCTCAAACCCGGCGGCAGGCCGAGAGCGAAGGGTGTGACTTGGAAAGGCTTCCGCTCCGGCTGCCGCGAAGCCATGAGGCCCGTGCGGAGAACCCGGTTCACCGTCTCCTTAAAGGAAGCCGCCCCCGTCCGCCGCATCTCCTGCTCAAGCAGACGTGCGACATCGTCATCCAACGTCAGGGTTGTCCTCACATCATGATGATACTATCGAAATCATCGCCATGCCGCATGCTCTGATGCGACTGTGCATCATTTTCGCCCCATTCCCCAGACGCATCCGGCGAGCGCGAGCAGACTGATGCCCGCGCCCCATCCGAAGCCGTTCTGCCGGTACGTCAGACGCAACCGGTGGGCGCCCGCGGGTACTTCGAGTCCCATCAAGGCGTGATCCACGGGGAAAAGGGCGGCGGCGGTCCCGTCGATTTCCGCGCGCCAGCCAGGATAATAAGGAATCGCGATCCGCAGCAGAGCGTCGGCGGGCGTCTTGATCCTCAATTCGTACGCTTGCGGGGTGGCGACGAGGATTTCCGCCTGGGCCTCCGGCGGGTTCCGCCAAGTGGCGCCGAGCCCTTCCGCTACGGCTTCCCGCGCGGGGTCGAGCGTGGCCAAACGCCGCCGCGACTCCTCCGGCGCCGCCGCCGCATGTACCACGGGCGGAAAGTGAAAGCGCGGCAGCGCCGGCGCGTGGGTGCGCACCACCCATGCTTGCGGGTCGAAATAGCGGCTGACCCCCAGCGCCGACATCAGCCGCGGATTGCCGCCCATGGCCTCCAGGTAGGCGTGATAGCGCGCCAGCAATAGCGGATTGTCCCCCGCCGCCGATTCGATGCCGAGCCCGAACGGGGCTTGCGACGGATAGAGGTGCTCCCACCGCCCCGGCGCGGCAAAGCGTTCGAGCGGCTTTTGCGGTCCCACCTGCTCGCGGAACCACCGCTCGGCGGCGCCGTAGGTCTGTTCCCACGGCGCGCGGTCATAAACCAGCGGCGTCCGCCACATGTTCCAGTAGAACAGGTCGGCAAACGTCGCCAGCAACAGAATCCAGCCCAGCCAACGGCGGTTTTGGAAAAGCGCCGCCGCGCCCGCGCCCGCCAGCAGGGCCAACCCGAGCAGGACGATCCCCATCGCGTGGCTGGGCGCGCGGACGTGCGCAAACCCCGGCAGCCGCGCGGCCAGCCAGAACACCGGCCCCTGCGGCCCCAGCGCGTAGAGTCCGGCGGGAACGATCAGCACCAGCGCCAGGCTTCGCACGCGGCGGTCGCGCAGGCCCCACGCCGCCAGCGGCAGCAAAACAAGGCCCGTATAGAAGTAATGTTGCGAGACGTCGCGCGGGCCCGCGTACGGCTGGTCGAACGTGCCCACCGCGTTTGGCCAGAGGAGGGTCAACAGGCTCCGCCACTCGGCCGCGCCCGCGGCGATCTGCGCAGGCGCAAGACCCAGCCGGAGGGAGTGCGCCACCAGTTCGGCCGACGGCAGCACCTGGACCGCGCTCAGCGCCACGCCGCCCCCCATCAGCACAGCCAGGGGCAGCCAGACCGCGGCCCGCCGCTCCCGCCACCCGCGCCACCCCGTGACCAGCGCCGCCGCGGTGAAGCCGTACAGCACGGTCTGAAAGTGGCCGGCCAGACAGAAGCAGCCGCCCGCCAGCGCCAGCGCCGCGCGCCGCCGCGGCGTGTCTGCCGTCAGCAGCAGTTCCAACAACAGCGGCAACCAGCTTGCCGCCACGAACAGGCCCACATGCTGCGCATGCGCCGCGCCATACCCGCTGAGCGCGAAAAACATCCCGGCCCAAACTCCCGCCAGTGCGCTCCCGGTCAGGCGGCGCGCCAGCAGGAACGCGCCCCACCCCGCCAGCAACGCGTGCAGCCACAGCTCCACAAACAACGACTTCGGATTCAGCCCCGCTAGGTATAGCGGCCAATGCGGGGGATACCACGCCGCCACTTGCATATCCGCCAGAAACGGAAAGCCGGAGAAGATCGCTGAAGTCCAAAAGGGGAGTTCGCCGGCGCGCACGCTGTCGGAGAAATACTTCTGGTAGGGATAAAAGTACCCGCCGGCGTCCCAGTGGATCGACACATCCGGCGACGCCAGCCGGGCGTAGAACAGCGTGATCAGCGCGAACAGGGCGAGCAGCGGGCGCGTCAATGTTCTCACCTTCCCACCCGCGGCGGGGAGGCGTCAAACGCGAACGCCCGCAGCACCGGGCAGGCGAGTTCTCCTACCCCGCAGCGGGCTCAGTTGGGTCATCCTTGGTAATACGGAGAGGAACGTATGCGCAAAACCAAGGCCATCTCCATCTCTCTGCCGCCGGAAATAGTTCGCGGAAGCCCAGCGTCTTGCAAAAGACGCATCCTGCGGTCAGCGAACTGATCTGGGAGGCCCTCCGTCAATACACCGCCCAGCGGGAACTTCGCCGTCTCGCTCGCGTACGGCCAGCAACGTGCACGGGAGCTTGGCATTACCGAGGGCGATATCGAACGGCTGGTGAATGAAGTCCGGGGCGCGGCGCGGGACGGACCGGGTGAACCCACTTGTCGGCGGCGGGGAGCCAGCCTGATCCACCAGGCGCATGCTGTTTCAAGGAGTTGCGTGCGTCGCTCAGTGACCCGGCATCCCACGGTTGAAGTAACGGTAGCCGTGCTGACCTCCAGCTAAGAACTCCCAGCACGTCCCGTCCTTCCCCGGTTTTCCGCCTTCATGGAGTGAGCCACTCGATTCGGAGGCCGGACGCGCCCACCGGGCCAAGCGCAAGCGAGTTGTCCTTGCAACCGTACAGGTGTCCAATCGGGGGCACATTGTCGACGCGGCTCCAGACAACGCTACCAACGTCAAGCTTGTAGAGAGCAGAGGAGCGTGGCGTGCCGGCGTTTCTCGAAACGACTTGTGCGTAAACAGTTCCATCGTCACAAAGCGCCACATTGGGATGGTTCTCGTGGTCAGCTTGCGGCAGCGGGACGCGCCGGCTTTCCGATCCGTCTGGAGTGTACTCAACATACTGGTTAGCCGCGGGACTGTACCACCCTACACGATGTTGCGAAGCGACCAGATGGGAGAACATCACTGGGTGCCCGACGCCGGGAACAAGGGTCAGGCTCGACTTAGGGAGCCACTGCCCAAGAAGTTGCCCGGCTGGTCCGTACCGCCGCAACACTGCGTGATGCGGGTCGTTCTCGCGGCCATCGTGGAGTTCGCGCCCGGCTACCCAAATGCTTCCGTCGCCCGCGACAACGACGCGCCGGGGCGCATAGGAAGTCATTCGAATCACCGTCTGCGGACGGGCATCGGCAGGCGCCAATGCGATGAAACCGGCGCCACGCGAGTCCGCCGAGTACGCCGAACCACAGACCGCAACGGTCCCGTCCCGCCCACAACTGAAGCCCCCACTATAGACATTGACGCGGGCCGCCCCCGCGATCGACAAGCGAAACTCGCGCACTAACCTTCCAGTTGCGTCGTAAGTGCGGAACAGCGGGGCGTCCGAATTGGCGCCGGTCACGCTCAACAAGCCACAGCCCGCCCAAACCGCCGGGGGGCCTCCGCCTGCAATGGGCGCTTCGAATGCCGTGGTCTGGGCCGCGGAAGGCGGATCTGCCGCCAACACAAAGCCAGCGCCACTTCCCAGCGCCAGACCGGCACCCACCAGAAAGCCGATTGCACCACCAGACCTCAGATTCATTGCCTTGTTCATTGCCTTGACTCCTTCATTCGAACTAGACGAGAGCGACGCCTAGAGCGTGCAGGCAGGCCTTTCGCAAGGACAACTCTCGCCGCCGTTGCAGCCGTGCCACCGGGAGTTGCGCCAGCCGTCGTTTTGTCCACCGAGCATCGGGTCGTACTTCGATCCCCGGTTTTCCACCAAACGCGACTGACCTGCTGGCCGTTAACGACATACGAAAGCGGCCGTCACTGGCCCGGTACTGCATCCGCGCCAGAAAACCGCCGCGACAGGCCGAGGTAGGCCGCCAACCCCTCATCGATCGCGGCGGTCTGTTCCGCGGGCGAGTTCGCCGAACACGCTAGAGGGTGTGAAATGGCTGGTGTCGAACGGGTCACCGTGACTGTCAGCTACGCAGACCTGCCCGAGCGTGGGGCCTTGGGGCATCGGCAGGTAACCGGTGCATACCTGGTCGCGCTGGCCTCCGCGCATGGCGGAGTGCTGGCCACCATGGATGAAGCTTTGGCGGCGCTGTATCCGGAGTGGTGCGCGTTGATCTAAACCAGGCTGACTTGAGACCCTCCAAACAATTCCCAGCCTCCTTGTTTGCGGGTGATACAATCGCCTTGAAGTGACTAGCGTCGTGCTGCTGGCCGGCGGCCAGGGGACCCGCCTCCGCGCGCTGTCCGCCGGCATCCCCAAACCCATGATCCCGGTGGCCGGGCGTCCTTTCGTGGAATGGATGCTCGACTATTTTGCCTCCCAGGGTGCGGACCACGCGGTGCTTTCGACCGGCCATCTGGCCGAGGCCGTCGAACGCCATTTCGCCGGACGCGCGGGCGTTCAGTGCGTGCGCGAGACCCGGCCGCTCGGCACCGGCGGCGCGCTCCGGTTCGCCGCCGGGCAAGCGCCCGTATCCGATCCCTTCTTTGCCGCCAATGCCGATTCGCTGGCGATCGCCGAACTCGGAGGCCTCCGCCGCGCCTTGGAAGACGCCGCCACGGACGGCGCGCTGCTGGCGGTCACCACGCCCGACGCCTCGCGTTTCGGAACCCTCGATGTGGGCGCCGGCGGCTGGCTGCGCGGCTTTCACGAAAAACGTCCCGGCGCCGGTCTGATCAACGCAGGGGTGTACCTGTTCCGCCGCCGTCTGCTCGCGCACTTTCCGCCTGGCGCGCCGCTGAGTTTGGAGCAGGATGTCTTCCCCGCCCTGCTGGCTGCCGGCCAACGGTTCCGCGTGATCCCGGCGGCCGCGGACTTTCTGGACATCGGCACGCCGGAGAGCTTCGCGCTCGCCGAGAAGTTTATCCGCCGCCACTTTCCCGCCGCCGCTGCGCCGCAAGCAACCTCATGATCATCACCTAAACCCCCTTCCGCATTTCGTTCCTCGGCGGCGGCACCGACTACCCGAGTTATTGTGAAACCCACGGCGGCGCGGTCCGCGGGCTGGGTTCTTCGTCGAGCTTCGTCGTCGGGTTGCTGAACGCGTTGGCCGCGTTTCAAAACCGGAGCGTGCGGCCGCTCGAACTGGCCCGGCAGGCCATCGAAATCGAACAGGACATTCTTTAGGAGGCCTTCCGTGATCGAACTGCTGGACGACGCGGCGCTGGGGCAGATGCAGCCGAATCCCGCCTGCGCCGCCAGCTCGATCTGCACGCGACGGAACTGCGCCGCCTGCTACTCGCGCGCGCATTCGGCCGGTCACAGACCGGCCCTGGCGCCACCACGGCCGGTGGCGCACCCTTCAGGGTGCAGGGAGACTTTAGTCTCCCACCGCAGGCGGCAGCCTGCGGCTCGGCATTCGGCGGAACTGAAGTTCCGATGCACGCTGAAGCGTGCGCCACCATCCACCACCGTGGCGCGCCCTTCAGGGTGCAGGGAGACTTTAGTCTCCCACCGCAGGCGGTAGCCTGTGGCTCGGCATTCGGCGGAACTGAAGTTCCGATGCACGCTGAAGCGTGCGCCACCTGCCGCCCCGGTGGCGCACCCTTCAGGGTGCAGGGAGACTTTAGTCTCCCACCGCAGGCGGTAGCCTGTGGCTCGGCATTCGGCGGAACTGAAGTTCCGCTGCACGCTCAAGCGTGCGCCACCTGCCGCCCCCGGTGGCGCACCCTTCAGGGTGCAGGGAGACTTTAGTCTCCCACCGCAGGCGGTAGCCTGTGGCTCGGCATTCGGCGGAACTGAAGTTCCGATGCACGCTGAAGCGTGCGCCACCATCCACCACCGTGGCGCGCCCTTCAGGGTGCAGGGAGACTTCAGTCTCCCGCGCCACCCGCGCCCGTCGGCCGAGCCGGACCTGACCGCCCCGCATTCGGCCGGTCAGACACCGGCCCCACGTGGCGCCAAGCGTTCCGGCTGGCCATTACGGCTGCCGTTGGGACATGGTCTGCCGGTGCCGCTCGAGCGCCGTCAGGCGGCGCGTGGCCGCCGGAACTGCGTCCGGCGCCCGGTTGGGTTTCGGAACGGGAAGGCTGGCGGCAACAGGACGCGCCGCTCCCGGCGCCGCTGCTTGCCGTTCCGCTTCGACGCGCGCCAGTTCCGCTTCGCCCGCGGGAATCAGCGCGCTCGCCACACCGAGCAGCGTCGGAAAAATAAAGGCATACGCAACGGACGAAAACAGGCCCATCACCGTAAATCCGAGCAGGGACGCGCTGAAACAGACGACCACGGCGTAGAGTGGATTCAGTTCGGGCCGGCCCTGGCTCTGCACGCGGAGCGCTTTCAGCCGCCGGTAGCAAACCCACAAGGTGGCATAGTACAGCACAAACCCGGGCATCCCGCACTCGCTGGAAACCTGGGTGAACATGTTGTGCGTTTCGCGCCACAGGGCGCGTTTGCCCTGCGCCCCGGAATCCACCACCGAAGCATGCTGAAACACCCCCGGTCCCACGCCAAACACCGGATGACGAATCGTGAATTTCAGGCTTTGTTTCAGCAGTTCCGCGCGGGCCTCCCGGGAGGCCACCGCCATGCTGTCCTCTTCGGTGGAAATGGTGTCATCGAAAAGAGTGCGGAAACGCGCCCACAGCGTATCCGGGAGCATGGCCCCCGCCACTAAACCAAAGCAGGCGCCTCCGATGAGCATCACCACCCGGGTGGCGGGGGGCACCCGCACGAACACGTAAAGCGCCACTAGCGGCGCGGCCAGGATCGCGGCGCGCGAGCCGGTCTGCGCGACCGCGGCCAGCAGCGGCAAGGCAAGGCCAACAATCAGAATCTTGCGGAACGGGTTGCCCGCCGAAATCCCCAACAGAAACAGGAGCGGCACCGAGAGCAGCAAGGCTTGCGCCAGGTCGTTCGGGTTGCTGAATTGACCGCCCGGAAAACCCAGCCGGCCCGCGATGCGATGCTGCAACACCAGAGCCAGCACTCCCTGGGTCGCCCCGGCCAGCGCCACCGTCACCAACACCGCCCGCACCTGCCGCAGCGTCAGCGTCAAACCGGCCACCATCACAAAGCACAGCAACGACCGTAGCCACGTCTCTTTGAGCAGGAAAAACGAGCCGCCTTTCCACTGACTGAACGGCACACAGAGGACCATCCAGGCGGTAAACGCGAGCAGCAGCCGCCCGATCGGCGAAGCCAGCACGCGGCCCAGCCCCCCCGTCGCCAGGGTCGCCAGCAACACCGCTACCGACAGAAGGAAAGGCAAGTGCAGCCAGGGAACCGTCACATCCAACACGCGGCTGAACACAAAGAAGAGGAACAGCAACAGCAGCTTGAAGCCAACGTTCTGGAGCGGGTTGGTGGCGGCGATGGCCAGCGGGTCCACTCGCGCGGGCGCCGCGGGGCTCATACGGCCAGCCTCCACCCGCGAAACGTCTTCTTCGGCCCGCTACCTGACCTGCGGTACATCTTTCCAAGAATATCGCTTTATCCTCCAGCGCCAGGCGCGCGGAACCATCACCGCGCAGGATGCCAGGCGGACATCGCGCCCCCATGCCAGCCCTCACGCGACAACGGGGCAGGCTTGCCGTCCCCTTCAGTTTCCCGAATCGCCTCCCGGCCCCGCGGCATTTCTTGCGCGCCGCTCCAGGAGCATGACGCGCGCGCGCAACCACGCCCGCCCCAACACTGCCTTGGCCAGCTTTTTGGCGTTCCAGAACAGATACTCCTGCATTTGCAACTGCCGGTCCCCCGCGACAATGGCCGCCGACCGCCGGGCCTCTTGGCCGCGCTTTACCGTATAGCGCCCCAGGACCAGGCACCCATCGACGGTTTGCGCGTGCGTCACAGGCTCAGAGTTAAATAGCAGTCTAATGCCGGCCCTGGCCGCCGAAACAGCGACCCTGCGGGAATAGTATCCACCCGGCACGGAGGCCACTTCGATCGGTTCACCCAGGATCTCCGTCAACGAACGCACGCTTCGCCGCCATTCGTCGTCCAACTCCGCCACCGAGCAATGCGCCATCCGTGTCGGGTGCGTATAGGAATGACTCCCGAGGATGTGGCCGCGCCGGCGCAGTTCCTGAATCTGCGCACGATCCAGGAACCCCGGGGCGCCAATACGGCCAGCCGTGACCAGAAAGTGCGCCTTCCACCCCAACTCGTCGAGCAGGTCCGCCACATGGGTGGCCGCGCTCACGCCGCCATCGTCGAAGGTGAGCAGGACAGGGCGGGCGGGGGAAACACCGGCCAGCAACTCAGGTCCCGTCGCCGGTGGGCGATCAAGATTCTCGCGGATCGCCATCAGGTGCTCCCGGAAGGCGACGCCGTCTAGTTTATACACATCGGCATCGGCGCCTTGGAAGCCACTAGATTCCCACTGGCCCGCCGGCACGACATCATGAAACAGCAGGGTGGTTGCTCGCATCCTCATTTGCTTCTCCGGCGGGCCGCAAGCTTCCAGCTCACGTAGCGAGTGAGCCATGGCTGTCCCCATGCCTGCGACTGGCGCCCCGTGGTGTCGATCGTTTGCGCGGCGCCGCGGAGAATTTCCTCGAACTTGGCGCGCAGCGCGTCCAGGTTATCGAACACGACGCGATTCTGAATGACAATGTGCGACTCGCGCCGCTCGTCAAAGCTGCAGGTGTAATAGCCGTAGACCGGGCCCGTATCCACGCCCGCATCAACCTGTAACAGCGTCATCCCTACGTTACTCAGGTCGCGTTGGACGAGCGCCCAGAAGCAGCCGTGCGCATTCCGGTACTCCGGGCACACGCCCGGGTGCATCACAAACGTGCCGTGCGCTGCGGCCTTGAACACTTGCTCCCGCAGGATGTTCTTGCATCGCGCCAGAACCAGATCCGGTTGCACCTCTTCCAGCAATTTCATGGCTTCGGTGCTATTGGGGCTCGCGGTTTCAAGAATGCGGCAGGATGCGGGAATATCTTCGTAGCGCGCCAGCAGATCCTTCAGTGTCGCCTGGATCCACGCATTGTCCGCCTGTGCCAGCGCTAGCCGGTAGTAGAGGCGGAAGGCGAGCACGTCCAGGAACCGGAGAATCCCCACTCTCCGGATCTCGCGGCGGACCCGCCGCCAAAGACGAGCGGGCGGCTCGCGGACCACAATGATCGCGGCCAAATCGGTGAACGACGCCAGCCATCGTGCAAGGCCAAACCGGTTTAACGGTTCGTCGTGGTGGCAAATGAGCACGCTGCGTGATGGGGTCACCCTTGGCTTGGCCCACTCCAAGAATCTCCCTGGCATGATATCACCGGCGAGAGCGCCGCCCTGCGCCCACGCGTGAAGCCACATTTCCAGCACCAGCAATCCCCACAGCCAGTGACTGATGTCCCGCCGGCCCTGGCTCTGCACGCGGAGTGCTTTCAACCGGCGGTCGCACACCACAACGTGGCATCGTACAGCAGAAACCCGGGCATCCCGCACTCGCTGGAAACCTGGGTGACATGTGTGTGTTTCGCGCCACAGGCCGCGTTTGCCCTGCGCCCCGGAATCCATTACCGAGGCAGGTTGAAATATCATGAGCAGTTCCAGAGCCATGGTTGTTGTCTTTCCGGCCGGCCTGGTATTTGTTCGAGAACTAGTAGAGAGCTTGACACATCTCACCCCCCCCCCTTACAATGTGCGCAGGAGGGGAAACGCCATGTGGAAATTCGGGGCGTTTTTATCTCTTCTGCTGGGCGTCGTTCCGCTAACCCCGGTTGAGGCTCAGCAAGTCATCCGGTACGAGACCGTAGTCCCTCTCGCCGCACCACTTCCTCCTGACCGCGGCATCCGGCTCTATGCGCGTCAGGAGGGGGAAGCCATTTTCCTGCTAAGTCCCCGTTCTGTCGCTCTCCGAGGAGGGGTCTTTCCCCAGGGAGAGGTGTTCGCGGTGGACAAAACCGGCAATTCCCGGCGAGCAGACTGGGGCGCTATCGTGCCCGTGGCCGCGGCGGCCCATGGGTCGCATGTTTTTCTGATTCAGCCCGATAAAGGACGTCTCGCGGGAGTGCTCCTCGACCGCAATACGGGATCCCGTGTGCCCGTCGCGATCAACGGGGCGCCCATATCCGCCGCCCTATGCGAAAGATGGCTTGCCATCTTGTCCTCGGCGAGCCGAAATCAAGCAACACTGTCCTTGTTTGATCTACGTGGCACTTTCGTGCAGAGCGCGGACATCAGGTCGAACGGATGGATGGCGTTTCTGTCCTTTGCGAATCCGGAACTTCTGCTGATTCTCCAGGCGGACTTCCGGGTTACTTCCGTGTCGGTCGGACCGCCGTTGGCTATCGGACCGACTGTCGAGTTAAACGGTCCCGAAGTCGAAGCAAGCCGCTCCCGGATTTCCCAGTTGGGAGGAAACGCCGCGCAGAGCCAGTTTTTCAGCGGTCACATCCCTGGCCGTCAAGGGAATAACTTATTCTTCTTGTCACCATACCGGCACAAGGATGGGGCACGGTTGGTGGAGTTCAACCCCCAGGGAGCACAGGTGGCCTCCTATCGATTCGTGGCGGAAGAGTCAGGAAAAGCAGCGCCACTGATGGTTGATTTTGGACGAGTTGCCGTGGATGACGAAAGAGTATGGCTCGTGGCAGCCAATGGTTCTCAGTTCTCCTTCCGGAGGCCTTGACAATTTGGTGAAGTACTTCACGTTTGCTGCGGGTCGCTGAGTATGAGCACTCGCACGGCGACCCGGTAGGCCCCCCCGGGACTCACCGCGCCCGCTCCCCTTCGCGAAACCAAAGCTCCATCATGAGCAGTCCCCAGAGCCAGTGGCTGTTGTCTCGCCGGCCGGCTTGGTGCTCCCGCAGCAAAGCTTCGACAAAGCGCGGCCGCGCCACGCCGCGCTGGCGGAAGGTGGCGCCCGTGAGATGGTCCCACAACAGCGCGCGCAGCGGTCCGCGGAACCAGGCGGCCAGCGGCACTCCGAAGCCTTGCTTCGGGCGGTTCCATAACTCCGCCGGCAAGCGGTCCGCCATGGCCTCGACAAAAATCCGTTTGCCTTGGCGTCCCCGCATCTTCCAGGCGTGCGGCAACGCCGCGGCCTCTTCCGCCAACTGGTGGTCCAGCAGCGGGCACCGCACCTCGAGCGAATTCGCCATCGACATCCGGTCCACCTTGACCAGCATGTCCGCCGTCAGCCGGCCGGTAGCTTCGAAATAAGCCGCTTGCGTCAGCGGACTGGCGGGCGGATCCGGCAGCCAGCGCGCGAGCGCCCGGGTCAGAAACCCTTCCTCGCCCGGCAACATCCACTCGGGTTCCAGCAACTCCCGCCGCAGGAAATAGTGCGCGTAATTCCGCTCGAAATACCGTTCGAGCGGCGAGAGCCGGCTGGCCATCCGCAGCCAGTTTTTCCCGTAGGCCGCGTACGGAAGCGCCGCCGCCATCCCTCCCAGGGCGCGCCGCAGCGGGCGCGGAATCCGGTCAAAACGCGCGTCTTCCTCTACCGAGCGGAGACTGTCGTAGCCGGCGTAGAGTTCGTCGCCGCCATCCCCGCTCAAGACCACTTTGACGTGCCGTGCGGCGAACTCCGAAACCAGAAAAGTGGGAATCGCCGAGCTGTCGCCGAACGGTTCGTCGAAATGCCGCACCAGCCGCTCGGTGAGCGCCACCGCGTCGGGCTTGACCAGAATCTCGTGATGTTCGGTGCGATAGCGCTGGGCCACCAGGCGGGCGTAGGGCAGTTCGTTATAGTCGGCCTCTTCGAACCCAATGGAGAAGGTCTTGACCGGCGTGGAGGTGTGCAGCGCCATCGAGGCGACCACGGCGCTCGAGTCAATGCCGCCGCTGAGGAAGGCGCCCAGAGGCACGTCGGCCACCAGGCGCAAGCGGACGGCCTCGTCGAAGCGCTCGCGCACGCGGGCGGCCGCGGCAGCCTCTGAGTCGCCCGGCAGCGGGACTTCCGCCGGCGGCGGCAGCCGCCAGTACCGCCCTTCGCGTACGTCGCCCTGTGCGTCGTAACTCAACCATCCGCCCGGGGTGAGTTTCTTCACCGCGCGGTACGGCGACCAGGGGTCCGGGATATGCGAGAAAACAAAATAGAACTTCAGCGCCTCCCGGTCGAGTTCGCCCAGCGGCGCGCCGCCGGCGGCCAGGCATTTGAGTTCGCTCCCGAACCACAGCCCCTCCGGGGTGAGCGCGTAATACAAAGGCTTCTTGCCGAACCGGTCTCTTGCCAGCAGGAGGCGCCGCCGCGGGGCATCCCACAGCGCGATGGCGAACATGCCGCGCAGACGGTTCAATCCCGCTTCCGCTTCCTCTTCGTACAGATGCACCAGCACTTCGGTGTCCGTCCGGGTGCGGAAGCGATGCCCGCGCTGCTCCAGTTCCTGCCGCAGTTCCCGGAAGTTATAAATCTCGCCGTTAAACACCACCCAGACGCTTTCGTCCTCGTTGGCGATGGGCTGATGGCCGGTGGCCAGGTCGATGATGCTGAGGCGGCGCATCCCGAGGCCGCAGGGTCCGTCGAGGTGGTAGCCTTCGTCATCCGGGCCGCGGTGCCGGATGGTGTCGCACATGGCGCGCAGCGCCGCCAGTTCGGCGGCGCCTTCGCGGCGAACATATCCGGCGATTCCGCACATGACTTCTCATGATGCCAGACGGGCCGCCCGGCAAGCGGCGGTCAGAGTCCGAAGTCGCCGGGGACAGACAGAAACGGGCTGACAATGGTAATCGGTCCATAGCGGCGGCCTGCCTGGAAATCCTCGCTCAGCAAAAACGGACAGCCCGCCCGCTCGGCGGCGGCCAGGATGAGACTATCCCAGAAGGAGGTCTGGCTGTCGTCCATCCAAAACCACGCGCGCTGGATCAGACCCACAGAGTTCTCGATGGGCCGCCAGGTGGCGAAGAGCTCCACTGTCTTCCGGAGTTCGGGCTCCGGCCACTTCAGTTTGCGGTGGCCATTGACGTAGAACTCGTGCAGGACCTGCCAACTCAACGAGCCGGAACCGAAACGCCAGAGGGCGTCGAGCCAAAGCCGGGCTTGCGCCCGCTTGACCGGGTCGGCCGGATCGAGCGCATACAACAGGATGTTCGTGTCGGTAAAAAACCGGTTAGCGGCGCGCATGAGCTTCTTCCCGGCTCATGCGACTGGAGGCGGGCAATCCCTCGGCCAGAGATTGGATCTGTTTCCAGTCTTCGTAGGCGCGCCAGTACTCATCACTAAGGCGCATCTGATTTTCGAGGATGCGGCCAACGAGCTTGGAGACGGAGGTATTCTCTTCGGCGGCCTTCCGCCGGGCCCAGGCGGCGGCTTCGGCGGAGAGGGTAATGGTGACGTTCTTTAACACGAAACTAGTGTAACACGAACTTCGTGTTTTACGCCTTCCCCGTGGTGGAAAGGACTGGACCCTCCCGCTGTATCCGACGCCGTCGTGGCGGGCGGCAGGGCCTTTTTCCGGTTCCTGGTCCTAACCGCGATATCATGGCGCAGACCAAGACTCATGAACCGACGCGAATTTGGGGTACTGCTCGCCGTGCCGGCCGCCGCCGGCCTTGCCGGGGGCGCTCCCGCACAGGAGAACAGCATGCAGGCATTTCAGGCGATCTTCGAACGCAGTCTGAACGAGAAAAAGGGCATCCAGGTTTGGATCCACGGGCAGGCGGTCGGCCTGGCGGTCACCAGGATCGGCGACGGCTGGATCGAAGGGCGCAATCGCGAATACGGGTTGATCGTGATTCGCACGGAGCGCATCGACGCGGCTGGGATCGCCTGACGCTCGCCGCCGGTAGAATAGCTCTTTGTTGCTCCCTCATTGGCTGGCGCCGCCGCTGCGCTGGTTGCGGCGGCTCGGCTTGGCGATCGGCGTGTGTTGGCTGGCCGTCACCCTGACGCCGGTCACCCGCTGGAGTGCGCGCTGGCTGGCCGGCCCCTGGCAAGACCCTCAAGGAGACGTGCTGATCGTCCTCGGCGGATCGCTGCTCGACCAGGACCTGATTGGGGTCAACTCCTACTGGAGAGCCGTGTATGCTTACCTGGCCTGGCGCGAAGGTGTCTTCCGCCAGATTGTGATCAGCGGCGGGGGGCCGGAGCGGACGCCCATCGCCGTCCCCATGCGGCAGTTTCTGATTTGCCTGGGAGTGCCCGCCGAGGCAATCCTCATCGAGACGCGGTCGCAGAGCACCTGGGAGAACGCCCGCTACACGCGGGAATTACTCGCGCAGCACCGGCTCACGAGTCCGGCGCACCGGCTGGTGCTGCTCACCAGCGACTATCATATGTACCGCGCGCGCCGGGCTTTTGAGAAAGCGGGACTGGCGGTGCGGCCGCGGCCGTTTCCGGACGTGATCAAGCGGTCGTATTGCTGGCGCTGCCGCTGGGACGCCTTTGGCGACCTGGTGCAGGAGACGGCCAAAATCGCCTACTACCGGGCGCGCGGCTGGATCTGAGGCGCGTTCTGCATGGGTTCCCCGCGGGGAAATTTGCCGCCAGCCGCGCCTCAAGTCGGGCCGCGGCGCCGCCGATAGTTTCAGTGGATGAAGCCGAAACGGCGTCCGCGCGGCGCACGTCACCGGCCTTCCCCGGACGCCGCTCCCGGGTCGCCCGTCTCCCGTCCCGAGGCCCCCCCGCCCGCTGATCCCTGGATCGCCCACGCCTATGTCGCGGCGCTGCGCCATCAGCAGTCCGGGCAGACCGAGGAGGCGAAACAGCTTTACATTCGCATCCTCGAGCAGGACCCCCGCCAGAGCGACGCTCTGTACTTTCTGGCGGCGCTGGCTGCCCAGGCGGGCGATCTCCACCTGGCCGCCGACCTGCTGAAACAGGCCATCGCCATCGAGCCGCGCAAGACGCCCTACTTCGTCCTGCTGGGCAACGTCCTGCAACGGCGCGGCGAGTGGGGACTCTCGCGCGTCTGCTACGAACAGGCGCTGGCGCTGGACCCGCGTTCGGCGGACGCGCACTACAACCTCGGCAACACGCTCGAGCGGCTGGGCGAATACGAGGCCGCCACCCGGCACCTGGAACGCGCCGTCGAACTCGACCCGGCACACCTGGAAGCCCGCAACAACCTGGGCAACCTCTACCGCGCCGCGGGCCGCAATGCCGAGGCGCTGGCCTGTTATGAGTACGGCCTGCGACTCGCGCCTTCGTCGGCGCCGCTGCATCTCAACAGCGGCAACGCGCACATGGCGGAAGGGCGCTACGCGGAGGCGCTCGCCTGTTTCGACCGTGCGCTGCTGGTGGCGCCCGGCCTGGCGCCGTTGCACAACAACCGCGGTAATGCGCTCCGCCAGTTGGGCCGCTATACGGAAGCGCTCGAGGCCTACGGCCGTTGCCTGGCCGCCGACCCGAACTGGACGGAGGTGCTGGTGAACCTCGGCCATACCTATCAGGCCTTGGGCCGCATGCGGGAAGCGCTCGCCATGTTCCGCACCGTGCTGGCCCGCCACGCGGACTCGCCCCTGGCCGCGAGCGCGGCGTTGTTTACTTGTCACTACGATCCGGACACCAGCGCCGAAGCGCTGGCCGCCGAGCACCGCGCCTGGGGCCAGCGCTACGGCGCGCCGCTGGCGCGCGGCGGCCGGCCCTTTGCCAACCGCCCCGAGCCGGACCGGCGCCTGCGGGTCGGCTATGTCTCGCCGGACTTCCGCCAGCACCCCGTCGCAATCTTTACCGCGCCCGTGCTGGAGGCGCACGACCGCCGCCAGGTCGAGGTGTTTGCCTACGCCAGCAACTCGCGGGCGGACGAATGGACGGCGCGCTGCCGGGCCGCGGCCAGCCACTGGCGTCCTTGCCTGGCCTGGAGCGACGCCGAACTGGCCGCGCACATCGAGGCCGACCGGATCGACGTGCTGATCGATCTGTCCGGACACACCGCCGGCAACCGCCTGCTGGCCTTCGCCCGGCAACCGGCGCCGGTCCAGATCACCTGGCTGGGCTATTTCAATACCACCGGCCTGACCGCCATGCACTACCTGGTGGGCGACGCGGTGGTGACGCCGCCCGAGGAGGCCGGCCTGTTTACCGAAGAGGTGCTGCGCCTGCCGGGTGCGTATTTGTGCTACCAGCGCCCGGCCTATGCCCTGCCCCCGGACCGCGCGGACGGCCCGCTCACGTTTGGCTGCTTTAACGCGCTCTCCAAAATCACGCCCGCGGTGATCGCCTGCTGGGCGCGGATTCTGGAAGCGGCGCCGGAGGCGCGCCTGTTGCTGAAGAATCACCTACTGACGGAAGAGGCCACGCGCCGGTCGGTCGAGGAGCGCTTCGCCACGCACGGGATCGACGGGCGCCGCCTGCTGTTGGAGCCGGGCTGCCCGCACCGCGAATTGCTCGGCCACTACGCCCGCGTCGACGTCGCGCTGGATCCTTTTCCCTACAATGGCGGCACCACCACCTGCGAAGCGCTGACGCAGGGCGTGCCGGTGGTCACGCTCCGCGGCAACCAGTTTGTCAGCCGCGTCGGCGCCACCATTTTGCGCCAGGCGGGATTGACCGAGTGGATCGCCGACACTCCGGCGCAGTATGTCGAAATCGCCTTGCAACTGGCGCGCGACGCTCACCGCCGCGACCGCGCGGCGTTGATCGCGCACGTGGCCGCGTCGCCGCTGGCCGACGCGGCGGCGTTCACCCGCCATCTGGAAACCGCCTTCCGCAACGCCTGGCGGCGCTGGTGCGAAACCCATGGCTGAGCGCTTCCAACCCGAACCCGCGACTTGTCCCGCCTGCGGCTATCACGTGGCGGTGCTGTTCTACGACGGAGGCGAGCAGCCGCTGGCGACGCTCGGCTGGCCGCGGTCGCCGGGCGAAGCCCGCGCCATGCCGCGGCTGCCGCTGCGCTTTGTCCGCTGTGTGGATTGCGGGCACGTCTTCAACGCAGCGTTCGACTACACCCGCGTGCCGTACTCGGACCAGCCGAACCGCATGTTCAACCGCGGCGCGCGCTGGTCCGGTTTCCTGCAGGAGGTGCGCGACCAGATCCTGGAACGGCTGCCGCCCCAGCCGGCGGTGGTCGAGATCGGCCACGGCGAAGGTCATTTCCTGCGCGCGCTGGCAAGCCAGCGCCGGGGACGCTATACCGGGTTCGACCCCCACGGCACCGCGCGCAGCGACCCTCCGGAGCTGACCTTCCACGCCGCGCTGTTCGAGCCGGAAACCCATCTGGCCGAACTGAAGCCGGACCTGATCATCAGCCGCCATGTCCTCGAGCACCTCACCAATCCGCTCGGCTTTCTCCAACGGATGTCGTTCGCGGCGTCGGTGACCGGCATCCGCCCGGCGCTTTACCTGGAAGTGCCCTGCATCGACCGCGCCCTGGCCAGCGGCCGCACCGAGGATTTTTACTACGAGCACAATTCCCACTTCACCACCGAATCGTTCTCGCGCATGCTGCGGCGGAGTTTCACCACCATCGACGCGCTCGGCCACGGCTATCACGGCGAGGTCGTCTACGCGTTTCTCCGCCTGAAAGGTAATGCCGATCACCTGGACCACGCCCGGGCGGCGGCCGGTTTCCGGGAACTGGCCGCCTCGGCCCGGCAGGTGGTGGCGCTGCAACTGGCGGACCTGTACCTGAGCGGCAGGCGCGTGGCCATTTGGGGCGGCACCGGCAAATCCGCCGCCTTCATCCACGCCTTCGGCGCCGACGCGGCCCGGTTCCCCCTGGTCGTTGATTCCGATCCGGACAAAGCCGGTACGTACGTGCCCGGCGCGGGCCAGCGCATCCAGTTCCGCGACGTGCTGCGCCAGTCCCCCGCGGACGTCATCCTGATTCCCACCCAATGGCGCGCCGCCGATATTGTCGCCGAGATTCACGCCGCCGGCATTCGCTACTCCACGATCCTGATCGAGCACGGTGGCCGCCTGGTGGATTTCTTCACCGGCGACCACCCCTACCGCCGCCCCGCGGAAAGCAAACCTGTCGTGGAGGCGCTCCCCGAGCCAATCGTTGAGTCTCTTGGTTTCGCGTAGACCGCATTCCGGATTTCCGCTCACTATCCGGGCGTGCTTCCCCAGCCACGATCCGCGGCCTCCGTGCAGGCATACTCTCCAGGGAACATCGGTGAATGTTCCCTGGAATCGATGACGTGCGGCCACTTCGCCGGAGGCGGGCGCCGCGCGGTTAGTTAGCGCTCAGAACTGCCGCGACCATTCGGCTGGCCAGCGCTCCACGACTACCTTTTGCTGCGTGAAGAACTCGACCGCGTCGCGTCCCTGGGCATGTAAATCGCCGAAGAAACTCTCCTTCCAGCCGCTGAAGGGAAACCACGCCCTCGGCGCGGCCACGCCCACATTGATGCCGACATTGCCGGCCTCGACCTCGGCCCGGAACTGCCGCGCCGCCGCCCCGCTGGCGGTGAACAGGCAGGCCATGTTGCCGTACCGCCCGGTGTTTACGAGGGCGATGGCTGGCGAAGTGAATCACGCCGGCGTCTTACACTGCGATAGGAGTGATTCACTACGGCGTGTACTACCCTTCACCGGCCGTCCCCTGCGGCTCGCCCCGTAGGCGTCACATACAGCGTGATGCCCCCTCGGTCATACAGCGCGGGTAGCCGGCGCAGGTGGGCATGGATCTTGTCCCGCTCGGAAGGCGGCAAGGCGAGCTCAAAATCGCCCGGCGTGGCCAACAGGTAGCCCAAGCCTTGCGCCCGCGCGAATTCCGCCATCTGGTATGCCGGGCGTACGTACCCCTCCTCGTCGTCACGGTAGTACGGCTTCAGGTCCAACGGCAGCCGGCACGCCTGGCGGCCGGTGTGGAGATACAACGGGATGTCCGGCGAGGCCAGGATCCGCGCGTCCGGCGGAAGGTGGCGGGCGATCCAGGCGAATGCCGCCCGCTCCTGCTCATTTTGCGCCCGGTAGGCGGCAAACGCGCGCGGCCAGCGGACAAAGTTGTAGTGCAGGTTGGAGGAGACCGCCGCCGCCCCCAGCGTCAACGCCGAAACCGCGAAAACAGCGGCTACCGCCCGGTTGGCCGGGGAGGCGCGCCAGGCGCTGCGCAGCAGGCCCGCCAGATGGCCGACCTCCGCCGCGAGCCCCGCCAGCAAAACCGGCGCCGCCGGCAACAGCAAGCGCACGTTCGGCTTGAAGTTCCACACGACCAGCAGCGCCAGGTGGGCTGCGGCGAACAAGTGGGAATGGGAAACCCCGTTCCGCCGCGTCATGCGAGCCACACCGGCGATCGCCGCCAGTCCGAGCAGGCGCTTCAAATGAGTTCCTGCCCAGCCTTCGAAACCGTACACCACTGCTCCGCCGATGGCGCTCAGCACACTGTCGGCGTTTTTCCAGACCAGCAGGGGCAGGTCGCTCAGGCGCAGGCCGTTGAGGTGGTAACCCAGATAGTCGAAGTAGTAGAGGGTTGCCGCGTCGCGCCCCGCGGGCAGGTGCGCGGAGACCCAGGCGCTCCACGCCACCACCACTGGCAGAAGCATACCGCTAAACAGCAGCGCCAGCCGGGGCTTCCGCCGCCAGCAGAACCACAGCGGCGCGGTCGCCAGCAGCACTACAGCAGAACTCCGGGTCAAGTACGCGGCGGCGGCCAAAATCCCCCCCAGCGCCACCGCGCCAGCAGACTCCCTGCGCAGCAGCAGCAACACTCCCATCATCAAGGCCGCAAACGGAAGATCGGTGAGGAGGGATACGCTGGCCAGCACCACAAACGGGTTGAAGCCTACCAGCACCACCAGTGCGGAAGCCACCGGCGGCGCCAAGCCCAGCGCCTGCCACTCCTTCCACGCCAGCCAGAGAAACAGGGGCAGAAAGATCCAGGTGCACGCCAGGGCCAGGGGGAGGTTTTCCGGAAAACCGGAATCCAACTTCCACACTGCGGACAGGTAGGCCGGATACAGCGGCGGGTATTTCGTTTGCCAGGGCGAACCGGGAAAGCTGGGCAGCCGGTATCCTTCGCCCTGTGCCAGCGATTTGGCGCTGACGAAATAGACCGCGTCGTCGTGATACCGCCCGAAGTGCGGCATGTCGCGTCCGGTCCAGGCCAGCCACGCCGCCGGCGTCACCGCCACCAGCAGCGCGACCCATCTGGCGGTAGACCAAAAGTCAAACACGGAACGAGCGCCGCTCTGGCGCACCGCTGTCTGTCCGGCCCCGGCGGCCGGATCAACACACGTCGATCCCCCGCCCCTGTAGCTGCCCGGCTCCATGCCGCAGGTTCTATCGGCGGGCGAGGAGGAAAACTTCAAACCAGCGCGGTCTCGTCTGGGTAGAAGTGTTTCACTACCAGGTCTTTCCCTCCGTGGTCTCGATCTCACAATCGAACAACTGCGGAGGCACACGAATAGTAGCAGATCACCCGGTAGTGTTTCACCAGTGTGCGCTTTACTTAAATCAAGGTACGTTGTGTCGTCGTTTTGTACCTTCCTGCATAAATCATGCCATATTGACTTGGCTGGCCCGCTGTAGGATTGTGTTGTTGTGCCTCGCCGGAAGCCGCCTGCGCCGGAGTATTTGTCTGATGATGCCGTTGCGCGCCTGGTCGGCATCCACCGGCGCACGCTCCTTCGCTGGTTGCGCGCCGGCTGGATTGATCCGCCCTTAGCCAAGCTGGCCCGCAACCGCCGCGGTTGGACGTTAGCCGATGTGGAGGCGCTCACTCAACAACTCCATCAAAGGAGGCCGCCCGATGCGTTTGGTGATTTCGAAC